>Ga0214923_10000035_pt1 | contig 168946 bp, 230 predicted proteins | sample LL1510_MetaG_FD_177993 | JGI IMG/M metagenome (GOLD analysis project Ga0214923, IMG submission 177993) | Freshwater microbial communities from Lake Lanier, Atlanta, Georgia, United States - LL-1510 | ecosystem: Environmental > Aquatic > Freshwater > Lake | place: USA: Georgia | collected... | reverse complement strand
CTGTTTTCGTTTAAGTTTTTTAGTTGGCCATTTGAATTTGGTTTTAGCTGAATTGCCACTCCAAAATGTATACCAATAACTGTTACTCCATCTGCTATATGCCATAAATTTAACTTAATAGTTCGTCGAATGATATGTTTTTTTCTCTTAATATGTCGTGAAGTTTTTCTCTCGTTTCATCTAATATCTTATACTGTTCCTCTGTTATACTACATTCATCACCATACTTGAGTAATGATCTTAGATATTGATCAATATCCCAAAGTGCTATAACTAAATCTAATGATTTAACAGCTCGTTTATGAGCTTCAACATCATCATGTTCATTTAAATCAAATTCAAGAATTGCTTTCGCCATTATTTATTTTATTCAGATTGAATATAAGAGAGGGGACTTGACGTCCCCAACTCCTATAAATCAAAGGTTAAAGGTAAGAACCAGCCAGCTCGAATAGCTGCTCATTAAGTTCAATATCTTTTTGGAACGATTTCACTGATCGTGCTTTACGTCCTCTATTGTAGGTGTAACCTCCACCCACTAGTTTCTCTTGAATACGATTAAATACAACCCACAAGTCACTACCTTCGTCTTGTGTACGGGTTGAGGTAAGCAATCCATCTACATCAACGTGTGCTTTAGTTCGCAGCGCAGCTGCTTTAGTAGCAAAATCACGCATTTGGTCTTCAGTCAGTGTTGTTGATTTGAACAGATTAATCTTCTGAACCAATCCAGGCAATTTAGAGATCAAATCAGCAACTTTAGCTTGTAGTGATTCAAATGTATAATTCACGTGGCGAATAGATACATCGCTAAATTCAGCATCAGCAATTACCAATCCATTAGAACATACTAAGCGATAGATACCTACTCGGAAATTAAATGCACATTTACCATCATGTGAGTTGGTAAGTAGGATCTGAGGAAACGCATCATCACCATCTTTACCCTTAATCATAATGTCCGGGTTTCGGAATACAACGATGTGTTTTTGGAATCCCTTATACTTACGAGATTTAACCTCTTGGGCTTTAGTTACTTGCCATCCCAAATTCATCAAGTCCTCTACAACACGTGATGTTGGAGTTTGAATATACTTGTCTGTGAGGTGAGATGCTTTGGCTTCAGTGAATACTGAAGGAGCAATTTGTTTAATTTGATCTAGCGTGAGTGCATTATTTGACATCATGCTGTTTGTGTTCAATTCGTTTGACATAACCTTGATTTTTTAATTATTTAATACTTAAATTTACAACTTTTTACTTTGCCCTCCTAATTTAGGACAGCAAATTTAGCATATAATATAGTTTCAGAATACATTTCCATTTCCCATTCATCTTGAGGTTGAAATGCTTTATCTACAGCGGCAACCAGATTTTCATTATCACTTATTCCTTTCATCAACAATGTTTTAACTATTTCCTCAATCATTATACAGTTTAACTGTATTTCTGCGCTTGTTTTTCTGGTCATACTGTTTTATTTAAAATAAATATATGACTTTAACTTTGCCTTCCTAATTCGTCTTTTCCTTTATCTGTTGCACTATAAACTATTTCACCATCCTCCCTAATACTCACTTGCACCATTTCCTTATCAACTAATCCATCTAATATATCACCTGTATAACGCATTCCTGCTTTTTCAAATAACCCCCTAAATTCATTTTCATCAAATGAAAAATGTTCACGTTTACCTGTTATATAATCAACCCAGGTTTTATCAGCATATATTTCAATTTCTTCACACCAATAAGTAAGTAGATTGATTGGCAGTTGTTGGTCAGTAGGTAATTCCTTCTCACCTTCAATAATATCATCTATCAATAGCTGAGCATATTCTGCTCCTGATTTTATATCTTCCATATTAGAACCAGTTATATTTTTGTTTTTTGGTTAATGATTGTTGCTCCCAAGCTCGTTTTTCTCCTGCTGTTCTAGGACGTGATTCTAAACGTGTTATGGGTTTTGCTTTACGTCCCCTAGGTTTACCTTGATACTCACATTCATCATTATCCCAATTAGTACGCTTTATCTTTTCAAGCAATGATGCTTTATAACCGGCTAAACGTTCTTCTAATGTTGATTTCATGATATGTAATCTAATAAGAGTTCTTCGCCATAACACATATACTGTAGTGTTTTAAACTTACGTTCGTCATCTAATGGCTTAGCTTCTTTATAATCACTACACCATACTAACTGACCACCATACATTAGTCCACTAAAGTATTCTAATTTAGAATTCATCACAATGAATTCCTTACGTTTAGGTTGTTTTTTACCTGTTAGCATACTTATCTTGTTTGTCCAACGGTAAGATCTCCATCTTGAATAACCAAGTATTCACCACTAGTTCCTAAACAATCAATCAAATAATATCTACCACCAGCTGCTTTTTGAGCGCCTGCTAAATCAAGTTTATTTACTTGAGTATGGCCTGTTACTTGAATAAATCGTGTGCGTAATGTATTGCGATTGGCTCTCATTAATGAACGAGGTCTAATCCAAATTGGTGTTTGATATTCATCATCACCATAAGGGTCAAGTCCATTAAATGAGAATACCCCTGGGCGATACATAAACATTTCATTGAGTTGGTCAGTGAGAGTTTCTACTTGCCAACCATTAACCCCAAACACTTCATCCATAAACACACTACTAACACCAGCGTGGCTAAATAGAAACTCATCCATTTGATAAGCTATTTGTAGATGTTTTCTATTTTCATCTATAACCTGAATAATGTTTGGAGCAATTCCTCTTTGATAACCGCTAGTACCATTATCTCCTATTTCAGGGTAGTAGTGATGATCGTGATTACCGATTAACATAATAACTTCTGTTTTATGTTGAGTATCGGTACCAACGTTTGTGAATGATGTTTCTTTATATTCAATTATTTCTTTAAAATTATAAATCTGTTCAACACCTGAGATATCAAATGAATCAAAGTAGTCACCTATAAAGATAACCCTGTCCGGGTTCTCCATATGGACAATCAATTTCCAGATTGATCTCCCGTGAATATCTCCTATGACTACTGTTTTCATAATAAGCTAGCAATAGCCGAAGCTATAACTGATATAATAAAACAAATTAGAGCCCAAGTAACTATTTTTTCACTGTCTTCTACCTGTTTAGGTCGTTTGCCTTGATAATCATCCATAACATTTATTTAGACTTAAATATATTAAATTCGTCCTGCCCCCTTAAATGACTTCTGATAAGTGGAATCAGATAAGTAACTTATTTTAATATCATCTTTTCTATTAGCGGCATGTACAAATTCACCATTCCATAAATAAACACCAACGTGCCATCCACTTGGGCTTAATTTACTACTAAAGAATACTAAATCACCCATTTGCAAACTGTCCTTATCTATTCTATCAGTGTATTTGAATTGTTCACGAGCAGTACGAGGTAATTTCTTATCAAATATCTCTTTATAGAAGCGTTGTGTAAATGCTGAACAATCAATTCCACGCATTGTTGTGCCTCCGTAAACATAAGGTACGTTCCACCATTTATTAATGAATGCTTCCACTTCCTCTTTAATAGGGTCTGTAGTGAAACTAGAGGCCATATTGATTATTAACGATAAACACAGGGTTAGGATGAATTTCTTTATCATTGGTTTGCTATTAATGTTTTAAATATATCTACTAAATAATAGAATAATACGGCTAACAGTGCAGCACCACCAATAAATATGACAAATTTATTCAACCTCATGTTCGATTTGCTTTACAGACTCCGGATGTAATTCTGTAACTCTACCCCACATTACTTCATATCTACCCAAATCAATATCCTTAACAGATATTTCATTATTGAGGGAATCAATAGTGGCTTGTTTTACTTTAGTATCTAATCGCAACTTAGCGTTTTCTTTACGTTGAAAATAGCTAATGACAAGCAAACTAAATGCCCCAGCTACAGTTAAATACTTAGAGTTGTTTTTGATGAACTGTATCATATATTTTGTTTTTAGAATCCTCCTTCAGTATGGCTTTTATCATCATCCCAATTAAGAAAGTCCTCACCCTTATATTCAGGATGTTTTTCTTTCATATCAGAAATACCTTTAACCCAAGCATAGGATACCACTAGCACCAGTATGCCTAAAATAATTAATCCCACCATCTTTCAATGTTTTTTTCAAGTATGTTAAATAATAGTTTACGTGCTCTAGTATGGTTAGTCTGTGCTATATAATATGCTATAGCAGTTTTAGGAACATTCAAATCAGGAACACATCTATAAATAAGTGGGTACTTCTTAAAATATTCATCAAATCGCTCTGATTTCTCTACTATCTGTAACTCATACATTCCTGGAAAGCTTTCGCTATCTATCCAATTATAATCAGACTTATGATAGTCCATATATTCAAGCTGGTAATATTCGCTTTGTACCTTTTCAATTAAACGAACACATAGCATCATTATCTCAGCATCGCGTTTAGCACTAACGTGTCTATCATGGTAACCAATATATTCAGCTTGATTCTTAAGTTTGAATTTAAGTATCTCAAAAATAAAGTGATGGTCCCAATCCTGGTCCTTCCATATAATTGGAAACCAACGAACTAGATTTTTAATACGCTTTATGAATCGCTTAATCTTTCTCATATATGAATGCCTTATCAGGACGTTTTTTAATATAGTCTTGTTTAACCATATTATATAAATCAATCAATGTACCTTCACACTGTTCCATATAACGTTCTAATTCTTCCTCTGACGTACCAAATGTTTGTTTAAAATCTTTTTTAAGATTTTTCATTATTTGTTCTTCATCCTTTTCATAGTCAGTAGCAAGTCGTCTTTGACGCTCCATACATAACTTAGTTGCCTCAAGTCTTTCATCAAGATTAGTAATAGTGGATATTTTCTCTTGTGTTAATTGTTTTTCCCACTGTAGTTGGTAAAAATAGTCACTCATTTCATAATCACCGTTTTTAATTTTTTCAAACAGTGGTTTATAAGGATGGAGCGTTTCACGCGCCTTAAAACGACGCCACCAATAAAATTGGTTGTATTTTGCTGGGGTGAATGATGCTAATTTTTCTTGTAACGTCATAACCTCAAGATATGAAAAAGGATTGGGACAACCAAGTTATCCCAATCACTCACCTATTTAATTCGACGAATGAGATAAATTAATATCACCTAATATACAATATTTGATGTTTTGAGTAACATCACTAGTTGTAACATTGATTGTAAATGATGTTACAGGGGTAATTGTAGCAAAATTAGAATTGGTTATTAAATCATAATCAGTAGCATTAAACCATAATACCTGTGTTATAGGTTTGTATCCACTAATATGAGCCGCAATTAAAAAAGCATCTCCTAAATCTAATACTCCATTTTGATTTACATCAGCCGCTTTCCATTGTTTAGTTCCTGTCATTACTAACCCAGGTGTTAAATTATTAGGTGTGTTTATATTTTGTGCTTCACCCCAACCCAAATTAAAATCAGTCGATGTTACACCTTGTACTGTTAATGATGGTACTAATTTATAAGTTGTATTTTGATTTGGTAATACAAATGTATAAGTACCATTTGATGCTACTGTCTTATAATCAACTAATGTTTCAACTCCATTCACTACTTTATATAATGTAAGTACTGGATATGACGTTAATGTTGGTACAGTTACTGTTCCACTTAATTTATTAGTTATTGCTACTGTATTAGTAGTATTAGCTGTATAAAAACCTGTAAATGTAGCATCTGCTGGATTAGACCAAGTACCAAATTCAACTATATAAGCGCAAGCGTATGTATTAGGTAAGTCATTCCAACATGAACCTCCACTCCATTTAGTTACAGCATAGTCTTCATTACCAGAGTTATTAGGTTCGCCGCCACACCAGTTATTATATTGGCCTGCTATATTACCCGTTGTTTGCCCATTAGATGTTTTAATTAAAGTACCTGCTTCAGGTCCAGCATCTATTTTCCAATATCCTTCTGTTACTTCATCCGTTAACGCGATCCAAATATTACTTTGTGGTACATTAGCAATAATGAAATTTTCTTCATTTGCCGAAGTAACTGTTACAAGATAACCTGTTTGTCCTTTAAATGTTTGTTGAGTGGCTAATGATCTAGCTGTTGTGTAATACTGGCCCGTTGATACAGGTAAATAAAAGTGACCATTAATAGCATTGTAATAGTAACCTGATGGGTTTACTGTTGTTGATATTGATATTTGAACATTACCTGTAGTAGCACCTGTATTTACTTTCAATGATGCTAAAGCGTTATTCACATTAGCTTGAGTACCTGTAAAACTTAAACGTGTTTGGTTTGTCCAAGAGCTATAACCAGTAGCAAATGTTAAACCAGTAGTTGTAGTAACACTAAATGTTACACCTGCTGGTGGGTTAACAAAACCAATTGATGTTAATAATGTTTCTGTAGTAAAACCACTAATCACAAATCCACTAGCGTCTTGTCCACTAACATTCACCTGGTAGGTTCTACCTGGTGGTGCAGTAATAGACTGCCCAAATACCAATAGTGGGAATAGTAATAATATGGTTAGTAGTTTTCTCACTTAAACTTGAATCCTGTTAATTTTTCTATATCAGACACTTTTACTTTATTATTTTCAATTCCATCAGCTTTACTTAGGTCATTATTAAATAAATAAGCTAACCATTCATTTGTTTTTTTTACATAAATAACTTTCCAACATTGTTTAGGTACAGAAACAATACCTATCTTTTTATCTTCACCAACTGATCCACACCATACTTTAGTTGAATCGTTTTGTAAAGCTAAATCACGAATAAATGATTCTAAAGATTTCCAATCACCTCTGTTTAAAGCTGGGTATTGAGCAGTCATGTTACTAAAGTAAAACGATTCATCGTTTGATACTTGATCACAAACGGCATCAGCTGCTGGGAAATTATGTCCGCGGTCAAATCCTTGGCCTGTATAACTTGATTGTAAATCAGTTTCAGTTGCTAATTTAGGATCAGGTATAAATTTATCACCACGTTTAATTTTGTTATCACAAACTAAACTGTTTTTAGTTACCCACCATTCTACCTTAACAGGATAATGTTTTGATTTACTAAATGTAGTTGAATAGGCTTTGTGTTGAATAGTGATAGTGTCTTGACCAAACACATTTACACTCAACAATAAAAATAATAATAATGTTCTCATAGGTTAACTTTACTTCCAATTAGGAAAAATGACAATATAGGGAAATCAGGGTTAGTAGACAAATTTGCTTTATAATTCATGTTCATTTTAAAGCGTTTTGTTATTTGATAATCAAACCCACTACCTATAAACGCACTAAATGTTCTATCTGTTGTTGTTACTTTCTCCTTAGTAGAATATATCAACGGAGTTGACATAACATATAACTCAGGAGATATGGTTAAACGTTTACCACTTTTAAATGGTCTAGTATAAAAAGCAGTAATTGAAGGGGAAATAAACGTTGTTTTATCTTCAGTCATTAATGTTGCTGCTGCGCTTGTATTAAAGCCCGTAACACCCCATTTACCTGCGTTTAAAATGCCGCTATAGCCAACGAACCCAAGTATATTGCCATATGAGTAAACCGCAGTTAAATTAATATTATGTACCCATTTTAATTTACCATTTTTACTAAAGTTAATTTTAGTGTATTTACCTGATAAGGCAAATTGTTTAAAATTAAACCATATCATGGCTGTAGTACCCCAACTTGACATTCCTGTCATTGATGATTGAGACATACTTAAATTAAGTATTGGAGTAAATGATTTGTCTAGATTTTGTGCTGTAGTAAAGTCAGATGATACTATTACTGGGTTTGAAGAGCTACTTTTGCTATTACTTTTACCTCCACCTTTACCTCCCCCACCTCCTCCTCCATTATCACCACTAGTTTCACTTTTTTGGTTTTGAGCATCAACATTTATTGTTGTTGTAGCTCCTACTTCTTCACCGTTTTTATTTTCTGTTTGATTTTGTTGATTGCCATTTGAGTTATTGCCATTATTACCGCCCCCGCTAGTACCACCACTACCATTATTCCCTGTCCCGCTACTACTAGAGCCCCCAGAAGTATTGCTCCCATTCTGCGTATTTCCTGAGCCATTTGTATTGCTCCCAGTGCCACTACTACCATTAGAAGTAGTGCCATTATTGCCGTTATTATTTCCATTGTTATCTTTCTTTTTGCTATCGGATTCGGTTTTACCTTTTGAAGCAGCATCTGTTCCACCAGCACTAATTGTTCCACCAGCAACGGATTGAGCTGAAGACATAATACTACTTACAACACTTTGAACCGTGTTTCCAATAATTTGTGATGTAATTTGATTTTGTGTTATTTGTCCTTGTTGTACTCCACAAGGTGATACTTTTCTATAATCAGTATAAGCTTGGTTTATCCAAGCAGCAAATGCCCCTGATGCGACATCTGCTGAAGTAAACTGTGCTGATTTGCCTAGAAAAAATATTGTTGTTCCTGTTGCTGGTACAGAGAAAAATGTTACAACCTTAGTACACGGATCAATAAATTGATAAGTAAGAGTTTGTCCGTTACTTTTTAAATAGCTTATCAGCAATAAGCTTAATAATATTAAATATGTTCTTAATTTTTTCAATCATTTGAGTTTTATTTTAATGATTTTAAAACCTTATGATTTGCTGCTATGCGTTTAGCTGTTTTACGACCAGCTTTTATACTGCGTTGATTGTAATGTTTCTTTTTAGAGCGTGCCATGTTATTGTAATTTAAATATACCTTTCTTATGCATACGAAGTAATATTTTACCCGCCGCTATTTCAAGTGCTTTTTTAGTTGAGGTACCTATTGTTGATTGATTAAATTTAACTTCACTAAAGTTATCATCATTCATTAATGTTAACTCTCTAACTGTTTTAGCTTCACCTAAACCCGAACCAGTGAAGTATTCACCTGTTTCAGCATCAACAAATTTAACTTGTAAACCAAGACGAGTCACAACAGTATTTTTAACTCCATCTTTCATATTTACTGTTTCATCTTCTGAAACTGAAAAGTCATATACTTCTATATAAGCGAAGTAATGAGCTAATCTAATTTTACCTCTACCATCTAATTTATCTTCAGTAATTCCAGATTGTGACGCTTGGAATTGCTTAACCATTCTATTTTTAATTTCAGTTTTATCTTCAGTAAAAGTAAAGTGGTTAGTTTCTTCTAAAAATTCAACTACAATGTTAGTTACACCTAACCCAACACGCTTATCCTTTAATTCAGGATACATAGCATAGACATCATCACTGATGCCTAAGCTAAGTATCTGAATTGGGATTTTAGGGCCGTCATAATCTAATAGACTATCAATATTTGATTTTTTTTCAAATGATGCTTTATAATCTTCAGTTGTAGTTTTACCTACTACTTGAGCATTACACTTAGTAGCTAGTGTAAACATCAATATGAAGTACGTAATTATACCAATAATTGCTTTAATCATATTAGACTTTTTTTCCATTATTCTTCAGTTGGAGTTTCTTCTTCTGGTTTTTTATTATGCTTAGCATTGATAAACTTGTCAATAGATCCAATACCAAATGAACCTAATACAATTACCATAAAGCCATCAAAGATAAATTCATTAATCATGAATTCTCTTCCAAGCCATCCAGTAATGATGTCAACGCCTAAAGCAATTACCATCATAAAGAAAGCTAAAAATCCTACAACTGATTTTTCATTGATTGTGTTGTTATCATCGAACAACGATTTAAACCATTTCATACTTTTAAATTTTAATTGTTAATTACCATTTTGGTTCTTCCGAAAACTCCTTCTTAGGCTTAGCTGGCTCAGCTGGTTTAGCAGCTGGTTTTTCAACTACGCGTTCGATTACTTTTGTTCCACCAGCAGCTTGTTGTTGCTGTTGAGTATTATTAATAACAATAGTAGGTTGAGCAGCTGGAGTAGCTTGTTCTGTTTTAGGTTCTTCTTTATCTTCTTTATGGCCACCAAAGAAAGTAGTCATAAACCAAGTACCAGCACCTAATATAGCTGTACTTATAGTACCAATGATTGTTTTTTTAAGACCTGACCAAGTTCCGTCGTTATGGTCTTGTACGTTTGTTTCTTCTGACATAAATTATGCTTTTATAAATTGTTTAGTTAATTTTTTACTTTCGTTATCTAACACTAATAAATAGTGACCATCTCTAGCTTGCGTTAAATCAACTTGTTTAATTACAGTTGTATAGTAATTATCACTAGCTACTTTACCTATTTCTTTTACTAATCTACCTTGTACATCATATACTCTAGCATTCATTGCCATATTGTTGTTTGGGAAAGTAACTACCAATTCAAAAAATCCACTTGTTGGATTTGGACGAATCATAGCAGTTATTTCTTTCTCAGGTGTTGCAATTGGAGCTGGTCTTGTAGCTAATACTACATAATCAGATTGTAAATTGATGTTAAAGTGATCTCCGTTTTTATCAGAAGCATCCATTAATTGTCTAACATATACGTTAGTTAATACATCACCTGTTCCAATTGGAGAGAATTTTAATCTAAATGGAGTTACATTATTAACTAATGAACCCGCAGTTTGATTATTCATTCCACCAAAACGGATAATACCATTTGCTTCATCATGTGTTAAATATTGTAACCAAGGACCTTGAATATTAGATACAATTTCTTCAAATTTAACTTTAGTTGGATCGTATCTCATTTCAAACTGTAGACCATCATTTTTAATACCGTTTGTATTCATATTAAATGAAGCATACATTGCTTGACCTGTTGGAGCAGATACATTTGGAATGCTAATATCTAAATTACCAATATATCTAGCACCTACGATTAATCCACCACCTGCATCGTATACTGGAGATGAATGGCTTCTATCAACGTCACCTAAGATGAAATACTTAATATCAACCCCAGTTAAGTTAACTGTACCTACACTATCGTAAATGTAAGTTACTCCGTTAATATAAGTAACCCAATCATTCCATTGGTTAGCACCTAATACTAATGAATCATATACATCTTTTTTAAATACGTTTAATACTTTAGTTGTATCAATTGGTTTTAATCCTGATACTGAAGCATAGATTGAATAAGCATCACCACCATCTAATGCACCTGTTTTGTTAACATCAGCAATCAAATAAGATAAACCATATTTTAAGTACTGACGACTGAATGTTTGGTTAACGTCTGTTACTGTATATTCATCATATGTTTTAACAGCATCAGCAATTGTTACAGCATTATCTCTAATAGTTGCTAAAGCAGATGGGAATTTAACTGTTAATTTATACCTTGTATTTTCATCTATATTATCTAAAGTATAAGTACCATCAGTATTTACTGTGATTGAATCTATAAAAGCACCGTTATTAGCTTGAGTACAGATAACTACAGGTTTTAAAGCCATATTTGGTCCTAACCATACTTTACCTGATAATGTTAAGTTACCTAATAATTTAATAGCTAATTTTTGGTTTGTAAGTTGAGCTACGTTATCACCAATAGTATTACCATTCACGTCAAACATACGAGCCCAGTTTACAGTAATTGTATCTGATACGTAGTTTGGAGCTACAGCATTAATCTTATATTTGTTGTGGATTATGTAGCCGTTTGAACCAATTGTATTACCACTTGATAATACTAAATAGTTACGTCCTACTGTCCAATCTGTATTTGATGAATAAGTATAAGTACCATTTGAATAGTTATTATACTTGTAGTTATCCCAAGTTTTATAACTTACAGATGGAGACATACCATTAACTGAAGCATCTACCGTGGTAGATAAATAAGTTAATAATGTTTTCTTGTACTGCCAATCAACTTGGAATGTACGAATGTCAGGAGCACCAGGTCTATAATACCAGGTAACATCTAATGTATCACCTCTTCTAACAGTGGCTAGTGTTTGGAAATGTCCAATTTGAGGTGTTTGAGCGAATGTGGTTACATAACTGATTAAAAGCGCAATTGCTAATAATAGTTTTTTCATAGGAGTTTTTCGATTAGGTTAATAATGGTTTTTTTCAAAGCAGAACGAGCCGAAGCTTGATTAAAACCACCACCTTCATCAATAATCATTGTAGATGTAGATATTTCGGAGGACTTGCCTGTTGCAACGTATTCTTTTGATTTTTTATTGTTTATATAAAGAATACCTTTTATTCTAATTATTGTTTCGTTTTCTGTTTTATGAAACACACTTACACCAGTTGATGTTTGTTGAATGTCAAGATAAATTATCTCTAAATCTAATCTAAGTTCTGAGCTATCAGTCAAATCATATCCTTTATCTAGTATAGCTTCTTCAGTTATGTTTTTAACACCAAATGCTAAGTTTTTATTTCCAGTAAGTGGGCCTATTTTAACTTTATTAGTAACAGTACCAATATGTACTGTGGTGAAGGGAGATGTGGGTGAATTTATTTCTCCCTCAGGAACAGCTTTTTGAGCGGCTAGTACCGTATATAATGATATCAATATTGTTGTAAATAAAGTTCTCATACTTTTAATTAATCAGGGATAAATATACAAAAAGGGCGGTTCGCTAGCGAACCACCCTTAAGAAAAGACTTACTCTAAGCGCCCTGTTTTATGGGAAGGGGAGTAAGTACTTGTGGAGGAGACGGGAATCGAACCCGTGTATCCGTAAGGAACAATAACACCAGCGTATCACATGCTTAGATCTGAATTAACTGATCAGTAATTTGGGGCCGCTAGTTTTGGTTAACGTGCCATCCACCACCTATTTTTTAGGAAAAACAGGAAACCTATAGTGCTGTTCTGTTGCAAGGCTATCAGCTGCCCCTTGCGGATTAGGCTGCTACAGCGTAATCGGCACCTACGAACGCCATAAGGTCGTCGAAGGTCATTGTTGACATTTCGTCAGTTGTTGTTTGCAGTTTGTTTAAAGACGACTTCTACCAACCGTCTGCATGTAGTGGTACCTTCACATTACGGAGCAATACCTGGCTCCCCCATAAATTAAAGAACTTCTGTTTTTTTCTTTCTCGACTTGCGAGGTTTCTTATCTAATACCTTTTTGATTTCAGCACATAATTCATATTCCTCAGCTGTAATCATGTCTGCCATACAGTTACTTAACATTTCTCTGTATTGAGACTTATCAATAGTGAATGTTAATTCATCCATTGATTTAAACGTGATATCAAATATGTCTATTTTATCTTTATTTCGCTTGGCAGCACTGAGTACACATCTGACCATCTTTGAGATTAAGTCAGGGTCACGTTGTTTAAGTAACGAGTAAAATTCAGTAGCGTCTCTTAAATGTAAACAATGACAGGCCATACTTATAAATATTGGTGCCCTAGGCCGGAATCGAACCGGCACGACCGTTGCGGGTCACAAGATTTTAAGTCTTGCGTGTCTACCTATTTCACCACCAGGGCATACATTAAATGTAAGAACTATATATTTGCCTTCCAAATTTTTGTAGTCCCGACAAGAATCGAACTTGTATCCGCTGCTTAGAAGGCAGCTGTTCTATCCGTTGAACTACAGGACCGAACGTGGACCCTGTAGGACTTGAACCTACGACCTTCGCGTTATGAGCGCGCCGCTGCTAACCAACTGAGCTAAGGGTCCAATTTCAAAGATCAATTTGCTGACCCTGCTGGAATCGAACCAGCGGCACGACTTATTTCCTCGACGCTTGTAGTGGCGTGAGTACTATAAGTTTGCTCTAACCTACTGAGCTAAGGGTCAGACGTGGCATCAATGCTTATCGCACCGTCTTCAGGTACTCTGTACGGGATTCGAACCCGTATTACCTCCGTGAAAGGGAGGTGAACTAACCCTTATTCGAACAGAGCATGTTGAGAGGGGAGAATTAATTACTTCCTCCAATGTTTCTACTTCTCCATCAACAGCAAGTTGTACACCTTACTATGTGTAGGATTTTCGTCTACTCCTCTCATTATGTCGGGATTGCAGGATTCGAACCTACGACCTCTTGGTCCCAAACCAAGCATACTACCGGACTGTACTAAATCCCGATCCAGTAATTACTTCTGTGTTGATGTAACTACCTGTACAATGGGAGATTCCGAAGCGGCTTTCACTTCAAATTCTTGTTCGCCATTAGCGGTTAAGAATTGAACGGTACGGGCTTCAGCTTCAGTCACTGACTGAGCGTCTACCAGATACAATACGTTTTGTTTTTTTACTTTACCTTTACTGTCTTCAACAGTAAACTGTACTTTTACTTGAAAGAAATTTGCCATAACTTTATTTGTTTTCGTATACTGAATAATTGTAGAAATATTGTTTATTTTTCTGAAGCGCTTTAGTGAAGTTGGAGCGGTTTTTCAATTCAGCATCTGATTCACCTTCCAAACGTTGTGGTTTGAGGGATAAATAGTAGTCATATACTTCATTGAAGTTATCTACTTTACTTTCCTGGAGGAATAGAGCTAATTTAGCTATGTTTTTAGGTCCAAATGGTTGGAAACCTGCTCGATACATTTGTTTCATTTCTTCGGGCAATTCAAACCCAGCAAATTGATTGTGTAAACCGTTCATTTTATTTTATTTAGTTAAATATAAGATTTTATTTTGACTAATCCAATAATCCTAATGCTCTCATGTTTTCTAAATGTGCTTCATCTAAATCCCATTCATGTGCTGTTGCTTTAGGTGTTTGGTTATCTTCAATATGGCGTACTTGATCTGGTGTTAATGGGTCAGCTACAAGTAGAAAATAATCATTATAGCATAATAATTCTAGATTATTAAGCAGATAGTTATTTTTATTACCATCCTTGAAATTGAGTAGTAGAGGTGTTTTATAATCAGTTACTCTACGCTCACAGAACCCACATTGATAACATTCTTCCTTCAAATAACCCTCAGCTACACCTCTTGCTTTAATTTTTTCAGGTGTAAAGGATTCCCAACCTGTACCTGTTTCGAAGATAAGTTTGACGTTTGGTTCTTTTCTTCGATTAGGTAGGAACTTGGGAATGCCTTTGCCTGATTGGTTTTTATGGGAGTCGAATAGTGTAGGTGAATTTGGATCACCCTCATCTACTCGAAATAATTTAGCGAATGGTTTGTAGTGTTGATACGAGCAACCTAAATATCTAGCCGCAGCACGATTCGATTTTGTGAATCGCATTGCTTTTAAAATATCGTCTTTAGTAAGTGGTTTAGGTGCAGGCATAAAATAAAATTAGGGGGCCGAAGCCCCACTAATAATTACTTTGCACTAGTAGTATCAGCTACTACAGTAGTGTCTTTGGTTACTACAGTGCTGTCAACTTTAGTTGAATCAGTTGTAGTGGTTGATGTGTTAGTTGTACCGTTTGTACAAGCTACTACAAATGTTGCAATCATTGCAACTGCGATCATCTTTTTCATATACTTCATTTTGTTTAGGTAAATATACTACTTCTTTTTTTGCCTTCCAAGCTTTTGTTTGGATTGGGCTAATTTAACTACTGACCATAGGTCAGCAACTGTATCTAATGGAATAGCATAATCATTAGCATCTAATATATCATTAGTGGAGCCATCTGGATTGGTTCGTTCGTATAAGTAAAAAAATATAATTTCGGCTGCTTCCTTTCCAAAATGTAATTCAAACATTATATCAATAGCGTTGTAGAATTTCTCATCATATGTTGAAAAATCAACTTGTAATTCTTCAGCCATTAATACACCACGTGTTTCTATTTCTTGTACTAAACGGATAACTTGTTCAAATTTTTCTCTTTGAATGTCGTCTTCTGTTTTCTTCTTTAATTTGAGTGTTGTATCAACACCTATAATGCCATCAATGGAGTTTTTAATTCCTTCAGCGTGTTTTTCTCCGTCATTCATAATTTACTAATTAAATCTCTTGTTTCGATACACTTATCATACTCCTCTTTCTCGACGTAGTATTCAAGTACCTTTTCAAGAGTAGGTTTCCATTTTGGTTTTTCTAACTCAATATAATAATCTGAATAGGCTACTTCAAATAGAGAGATGGAAGATTTATTTCGAGCAAGACCATCTTTAATAGCATATATTGCTTCTTCTATAACTACTTTTTGAACTTCTGGTATTTCTGCTAACTGAGAATAATTTGCTCCTGGCTCTATTTTAACGCGAAGCACAGGGATTTTTCTCCTCATTTTACGTTTTATTTTAGCCATAACCGTTTTTTGGGTAATTAAACTGTTGGTGCGCTGCTGCCACCACCTGAAATAGCATTCTTAATCATTAATTTAACATCAGCAATTGGGATTAAGAAGCCAATTACGTTAGCATAAGGCACGTCTGTGTCTTGGCTAACTGTTAAGTTATATTGAGCCAATCCTTGATTTAACTTAGATTGCAATTTCTGAGTAATCTCAGCTTTAGCATCACCCTCTAATGTTTCAGGCATTACGAATTGAACTTTAATACCCTTTTTAGTTGGGTTATGATTTACGTCTACTCTAAGTTTTGGATTTGCCATTTTTATTTTATTTTTATATTTCTTTGTGATCAGCCTATAATATCATTAAAAGCATCATAATAAGCTGAGGATTCAACTGCTACATCTTTAAACCAAATCATAAAGTCTGCTACTTCAATATCTCCCTGTCCTTTAGCATGTTTGAGTGCATTTTCCCAATATCTGCGATAAGCTAAAGTACTAGCAGGGTTGATTTGTTCTGCTCGTAAGAGGGATTTAAATTCATCTTCTGCTTGAAGTATGCTTTCTACATCATCTCCAAACTCCCCATCCTCGTACATCATTTCTGGGGTCATTTCATATGCATAATTAATAGCTTCATCATAAATTCGAGGAGAATTTTGATTTTCTTTTAATAATCCAGCTAATTGCTGCATTCTTTTTGCTTCGTTAATGTATTGTTTCACTTTTAGTATGGTTTTATACATATAAATATATGAAAGGGTTACAGAATTTCATTTACCACATTATATTTCAACGCTGTTTTCGCATCGAAATACCATTCTGCTTGTGTATTTTTAACGTTATCTAATAATTTTTGTGTCAATTTAGTGCGAGATAATAAGTAATCATCACATATCTTATCAATGCGATTTGCTTCTTTCATTTCTTGCCTATGGTATGCTGTTTTTCCCTCAAGACCATACATAGCTTCATGATACATGAATGTAGCATTAGGGCTCGCTGTTCTGTGATGACCAGCAGCAAATACTATCAATCCCATAGACATGGCAGCACCATGACACATTGTGTGGATTGGAGTCAACGAAGTACTAATTACATCAATTAAAGCAAGTCCACTATATATTTCCCCACCAGATGAATTGATAATGAGCCTTATTGGTTCTGTAGTTTGTTTTTTTGCGTCCTCCTCATTTATCTCATATATGTTGTGAATTAATTCATTCACTATATCGGTTTCTATATCACCGAGAGTCATGATTCTACTTAATGGGTCTAATTTGGAGCGACGGAGGCGAGGCATAGACGGAGGTTTCTTATAAATATTTTAAAAAATCTCAAATTCAATTTCTGTATCTCCAAATCCCCATGAATTTTCATTCTCAGATTCTTTAAATTCCTCAACCCAATACCAAGCATCATTGTAAACAGGTGGTTCTTTTTCAGCAGCTTCATGAACAACCCCGTTATTTCCTTGTGGTAATTTATTTACATGAGACATATGATACATAGGAATATCATATATTACTTCTAAATTATAACCATTCAATACCACTTTTTTCTGTGTGTTGGTGTCTATAAAGCAGTTAAATACCATTCTCTCTTCTATCCCTTTAATATCATGCCATATTTTTCTAGGAGCAAATTGAAAATCACCACAGCAATTAATAATACTATATTCATCATTTGGGGTTACTCTTGCTGGGAAATATCTAGGTTCTGTTATTGTTCCTAGATATTTTCTATATTCGATTAGATTATCTTGATGTTTTACTACTTCATCATAGTCCGCATCCCTTCTACTAAATGTATAGAATGTATCTTTCTTGCTATTTTTTATAAATTCCTCCAGTTCTTCTCTTAATGGTGGGATATTATCTAATGTTGTTGAAGCAACCCAATCAGCATCTGTTCTTTTTAAAGCAAGATTAAAAGCTAGATTATTTACTACTTTAGGTACTCCTTTTATTCCGTTAAATAAAAAATTATGAGCATCCGGAGGAACAACAAAGTGTTTTATTTTACCTGTTTTAGGTAAGTCATCTATTATTTCATATAAAAAACTACCCTTATCTACATCTGAATTCCAGTCAACATAATTCACTTCATCAAAGGTATCTAATAATACCTTCATATGAATTAGAAAACGTTCTTTTTCTTTATATCCATCATTTCTTCCAAAAGTTACAATTGATGTTTTCATATTGAATTAAATATATTATTTATCTGATTAATGTAATGTTCAAAAGAATATTTATTTGTAAAATTTTCATATCCCTTTTCTACTTGTTCTACATAAAAATCTCTTTCATTTAAAAGTTTCTTTATAATTGTCTTTAATTTATTAAAATTAGGATAATCTGCTGTCAAATCTGGAAAGCAGTCTTGTTGAGGGTCACCATTACTCCACCCAACACAGGGAACCTTATTCATAGCACACTGGAGAGGGAATGAACCCCCAATAGGTAAATGGGGTACATTTATTCCTATCTTCATTTGTGCACTTAATTTCTGATTAAATCCTCCATAGTCAGGGTCATAAGGGACAGATTCTAATAAAGGTAAATTAAACTCACCTCCACCAAAGCAATAGATAGGATAGTTAAAATCTTTAACTAATAGATAACCATCTAGTGATCCTCCTTTATCTTGTAATCCTCCAAAAGAAGATAAACAGAAATTATTAGGCTTATCAAAACCAGAATTAGGAATTTCTTCTATTGGTATAATTAATTGAGGATGAACAAAAGCTGGTTTGTTATATAGTTCCCCAAAATATTTTGCATCAATTTCATTATGAACTAAGAAAGCATCACATTGGGTAAGAAAATCAAAATAATAATTATTAATTTCTTGATTTGTTTTCTTAAATACACCAACGTCATGAGTAAAGCTCCTATGGTAAGATTCTTGATGGAAAATTATTTTTTTAGATATTTTTTTAACTTTATCTAAAATTAATGTTTTTAAATCTATTTTATTTGGATTAAGTAGTGTACTGTTTAATGAACCTATTATGGCTACGTCAAATTGAGAATTAACGTCTAATTCATTCAAACGGTAATAAGAGCAGTGGGTAGCATCAAGAGCAGGAACCCAACTCATAAAAGGTCTATATCCAAAGGAAAAATCAGGAGGAAATTTACCTATATGATTTACATCTGTTATGTATAATATATTCATAATGATTTAATACAATTTAAAGCAGATTCAATTACTTGGTGCATATCATAATACTTGTATTCAGCAAGTCGTCCACCGAATATAATATTTTTCTCTTGAGTAGCCAACTGTTTATATTGTTGGTACTTACTATTATTCTCAGTATCATTTACTGGATAGTAAGGTTCAGTTATTCCTGCTTTATATTCAGTTGGGTATTCGTGTGTAATCCAAGTGTATGGTTGATTACCAAATTCAAAATGCTTATGTTCTATAATTCTAGTATGTTCAATATTACTATCAGTATAGTTTACCATAGCAACACCTTGCCAATTATCTGTATTTTTCTTGGTGTGTTTAAATTTGGTTGTTTTATATTCTAATTCTCCGAATTGATAATTATAATAAGCATCAATAGGGCCAGTATATATTACTTTGGTAGCTTGGTTATTCCAGTATTCTTTATCTTTTAAATAATCTACTCCTAATTTTACTTCTATACCATCTAATAATTTTTCAAATATCTGAGTGTATCCACCAACGGGAATGCCTTGATACTTGTCATTGAAATAATTGTTATCATAAGTAAATCTAACTGGGAGGCGCTTAATAATTTCTTTAGGTAACTGGTCACATGGTTTTCTCCATTGTTTAGCAGTATAACCTTTAATTAGTTTTTCATACACATCAGTACCTACTAATTTAATAGCTTGTTCTTCTAGGTTTTTAGGTTCACCAATATGTTTACTTTGTTGTTCAATTATAAGTTTAGCTTGATGTGGATGGGTTACTCCCCATAGTTTATTAAATGTCCACATGCTAAAAGGTAAAGAATAAGATTCACCCTTGTAAATTGCTAGTGGCCTTAAACTAAAATTATTAAATGTAGTGTATCGATTAATCCAATTCCATACTTCCTCATTTGATGTATGAAATATATGAGGACCATAAGTGTGAATATTAATTCCGTCTTTATTTTCAGTATAACAATTTCCCCCAATGTGGTTTCGTTTTTCTAAAACTAAACACTTATAACCAGCATTAGTTAATTCACGAGCACATATTGAACCGAAGAAACCAGAACCAACTATTAAATAATCGTACATATTATACTGTTGATACTCCTGGTTTTTGGACTACTACTGTGGCACATTGCTGAGCAAATAGGATAGCTTTTTCTATATTTTTAGTTAAAATATATTCAACCACTAATCCTGATAAGAATGTATCACCTGCACCTGACACATCTCTGATTTGTACTTTTTCAACAGGATATATTTTACCATCATGTTGGCATCCTTTACTTGATAAAGTAACAATCATTTTATTTTCAATCCCTAATTCGTGAATTGTGTATTCAGTACGTTGATACTCAACGTGGTTAATTTTTATAAATGAAGCGTGTTTACACCACCCACCTAATATCTTTTTAGTATCAATAAAAACATTAGAATTATTCTTACAGATGAATTCTATATCTTCTTCATCTAAAAATCCTTTATCATAGTCACTAACCACAATAGCATCTATTTTAGTACCACTAAATTGGTTATTATTTATTTGTTTTAATAAATTAACATCAATTCGTTTTACTTTATCGTTTTCATCAACACGTAACAATATTTGACCAGATCTATCATCAACATAACGTGTCTTTAAAACATTTTCATCGTTGTAGATAAAAATAACATCTGATCCTAGTGCTTGTAAATTGGCAACTACATTACCTGCCATTCCATCATTAGTAGTTTCATTTGATGGGTTAAACACAGGAACGGGGGCTTCAGGGGCTAATCTAACAGCAGTACCATACACAAATCTATCTACACATGAGTCTCCTATAACTAATATGTTAAATTGTTTAAACTCTTTCTTTTTTAAATTGCTCATTTAATATATTTTTTACTTTTTCAAATCCTATTTTACAATTTTCTTCCCAACTTCCACTCTCTCCGCTGTCTGAAATCCATTTATATGAGCTAAATTTTATATTATAGCGTTTACATACTTTAGCAAGAGCGTAGCATTCCATATCAAGTATACTACATTTATTTATCATATCCAAATAGTATTTAGAATATTTTGATTGTTGAGCTTGATCATAGAAATAATCTGTAGTAAAGCAAGTATAAGGTGATTTTACATCTAAAACAATTTGTTTGCTATTAGCTTCAAAAGGTACCTCACCATACTCAGATAGGGGGGTAGCGTCTATATCTTGAAATACTTGACCTACCTTAACTATTTCTCCTACAGGTATTGTTAATGAGCCACAAGAACCAATATTAATTACTTCATCGTATCCTAAACTAAAAGCCATTGTGGCTGTCATAGCAGCATTAATTTTACCAATACCACTAAACATAACGGGATATCCTAGTATTTTACCTTGAATTTCTACTTCATTAGGAACCGCTACTATGAATACTTTTTTACTCATATTGAATTAAACTTTTAACGTTATTTGGTTCATGTAAAAATAATAAATCAACTAAAACTAATTTATCAATAACAGTATAACCTGCTTTAGTACATAGTTGTTCTACAGCGTTCATTGTCCCACCAGTAGCATAAACGTCATCTACAATTATTACTGTACCCTTTCCTGGTTGAATTTCTAAAGTATCATTTCCATACTCCAGAATATATTCTTGGCTGATTACAGGAGGAGGCAATTTGCCTTTTTTTCTGCACAGTATTAATCCTCCATTCAACATAGATAATGCCGAGGCAAATATAAATCCCCTAGCATCTATTCCCACCCAATAATCAGGTTGTTTAACTTGATTTTTCATTTCCTTTATAGCAGCAGGGAAATATATTGACTTTAACAAGGGTGAAATATCTTTAAATGAAACACCAGAAACAGGAAAATCAGGAATTTCATTAATAAGGTTCTTCCAGTTCATTTAATGTGAATTTTTATCTCGTTCTGATAATATTGGATTATCTATAGGCCAATGTATGTTAATTCTTGGATCTTTCCAATTTAAACTAAACTGATCTTTTACATCCGGATAGTCTCCTGGATATGACCATTTATAGAAAAATACTGCTTCTGGACTTAATACTAGATGTCCATTAGCAAACATTGGAGGTACCAACACCAGTTTTTTGTTTTTGGCTGTTAATACAATAGAATCCCATTTTAAATAATTGATAGAAGATGGTCTATTATCAACAACTACTAAATATACTTCACCTGATAGACAGGTAATTAATTTCCATGCTTTAGAATCACCGTGCAATCCTCTTAACACGTGTTGTTTGGAAACAGATACTTTATCGTGGTTAAATTTTAATTCATGATCCTCTTGTTTATATAGAGTATATAATTCACCTCTATAATCTTCAAAAGAATCTGGTTGGTATATCTTTACTTCATTAAATCTCATTATTCAAGATATTAAGTAGAGTATCAATTTTTTCTTGTTCTAATGTAGGATAATTTCCAACATACCAACTATAATAATGGACATGATCAACATTTTTGAAATCTCTTTGATCATATCTATCTTTTAAGAAGGGTTGTCTTAATTGATTACCACCTCCAGACAATCCTCTTCTAAATTCAATGCCTCGTTCTGCTAGAACTTTTTCTACTTTATTTCTTACTTTAAGTGAACCTTCTTTTAATATAATAATAAAAGCATAATTACACTGTCCTTCTATTTCTAAATCAGTGATATATTTGTTTGGATCAAGGCGTTCTATGAAATATTTAAAATTATTTATCCTGTTGATATTATTAGAATCTAATTTTTTAAGTTGAGATAATCCAATAACAGCATTCATTTCTGTACTTCTAAAGTTATGAGCAGGACAAAGGAAAATAAAATCTTTATTCAAATCAGGATTCTCATCTATGATTTGCTGTTTTAATTTTTCATTAGTCATTTCTCTTATCATCCCATGTGAACGTAAAGCTCTACATACTTGATAGAAATATTCATCGTTAGTACAAATCATTCCACCTTCAATAGTTGACATGTGGTGAGCAAAATAGAAACTAAAGTTAGAAGCAAATCCAATTGATCCTGCTTTTTGTCCTTTAAATGTTGTACCATGTGATTCACAAACATCTTCAATCAACAATATATCATTATCTTTACACAATTGAATCAATTCATCCGTTAGACCATTAATACCTAATACGTGAGTAAGGAATATTGCTTTAGTTTTAGGGGTAATAGCTGCTTTTAATTTGTCAATATCAAAGGATAAGTTTTTCAAGTTGATATCTACAAATACAGGTTTAAAACCACTAAATAATACAGATGATACATCTGAAATCCATGTTAATGGGGGTACTATAATTTCCCCTTCACCATGAATGTAATTTAAAGCTAACATTGTTAATTCGTTAGCTGATGCTCCTGAATTGAGCATTAAGTTATATTTTGTACCTAACCATTGTCCCCAAGCATTTTCAAATTCAACTACTTTAGGACCGTTAGTTAATTTTGGAATTGGGTTTTGATTTAAAAAATCAACAAGTGCATTAATATCTTCTCTATCGATATTATCACTCATTAAAGGTAAATAAAAATTATTCATTGTTTATATTATTAGCTTGTTTTATTTTATCAATAACAAATTGATCTTTTATTTTTCCATGGAATAAACCACATACTAAAGGATCAATTATGTTAGAATTTCTTTGAGATATAAAATCTAATTCTTTATACTCGGGATTGGAATCTACTTGAGATATTTTGTTTTTCCAAAAATATGGTATCTCTTCTATAAAACACTTCATATCAGTTCCCTGATCATCTGCAACAGTATAGTTATTTTTAGATAAATTTATGTTAATGTAATTAGTATCATTTACATCATATCCTATTTTTAACTTAATGTCATTCTCAAAAAACCCAGAGGGAATAAATAAAGGACATACTAAATTACTAATAATAGGTTTATAAGAAGGATCAGCAAAATGAGAATATCCATCAAAATGTCTAAAATATTCTTTATATGGGGCTACTTGAAATTTAATAGGTTGATTAGGAAAAACACACCCATTAAAATTAGCGTAATCTGTTCTAGGCAATACCATATCTTCAAATTCACCTGTAAACCACCATGTATGATAAAGTTTTTTAGTAATAATTTGAATACTATCTATATTATTATCTAAAAGAATTATAAACCTATCTGATAAAGCATATGAGTTATTTGAAATGTATTCTGAGTCTGTATTTTGCTTGTTTTGGATAAATAAATTCAATATTTCTTGCCAGTGGCTAAAATAAAAAGAAGCTTCATTATCAGAAAAATATTCTCTAAAACTTTCTATATCTTTAATGAAGTCTTTAGGATCTTTATCTATAAAAACATGATCGTGATTACAACAGAAATAAATTATTTCATCATTTAATTGTTCATATAGTTGTTTCCATTCTGATTGGCGTTCACATCTTTTGTTTGTTAAGATTAAGTCGTAATTTTTAAATAAATCTTTAATATAATTATTGAGTTCTTCTTCTCTATGGGACAGTGTTGGGTTTAATTCTACATTGATTATTACTCTAGTCCACGGGTATATATCTACAACACTACTTAGGGCATATTTAAATACATCAATTGAGTTAGTATTATTTCCATAATTACCCCTATAAAAGAATCCTGGTATTCTTATTTTATCATCTAAATAAACATTGTATAATAAAATCATATCTCAATATTCTTTATTCCTTTATTACGAATAATATTAATAGCAAAGGCTGCTTCTGTTCCTTCTGGTTTACAATCATTTATAAGATATCTAGGTCCACCACCAACTCCCATTATTAATTGATCATAATATATTCCTAATTTAGAAAGTTGCTGTTCTGTTACCTTTCTCATTGATTCTTTCCTACCAGTTAAAAGTACAATATTGTATCCTTTTCTTTCCCATTCATTCAATTTATCAAGTGTACCCTCTAATAACTCAGGAACATATGATTCATTAGCTGATATATGAGGAGCATGGTGAACAATTAATGTACCATCAATATCACAAATGATTGTTTTGGGTCTGGTATCCATTAGATGAATTTAATATTGGGATTAATATTACTTAATATGTCATTTTTTATTTCATCGTTATATACCCCTGCTTTTAATATTACTAAAGCTTCAGGAATATCTTTTAGTACTTTAGGACTTTTTGATACTAAAGATGTACCATACAATCTTTTATTTTCTTTTTTAATGTCATTATCTAATAAACAAATAATGTTGGATGTATCTAAACCAAACACAATTAAATACTGAGAAAAAACATGGGCACCAAATAAATAAACAGGAATATTAATGTTATTTATTATTTCATTTATTTTCTTTACTTCATTAATGTAGTAATCAACATATTCTTGAAATATATTTTTATTTATTTCATATAAATTTTTAGACAAATCTATTTTAAAATTATTAGATGTTTTTTTAGCACAATAAAATATGCTATGGTCGTTTCTAAAATATTGTTTATCAATTAATTTAAAACTATGTTTATTTAAGAAATACTCAACATATGGTTCACTAAGAAATACAGTATGTTCAAAATTAATACAGTTAGTATATTTATTTTTTAACATCATCTCCATATTAGGAATAGAAAATATCAATAAATCTCCTTCCTTCATAAATGAAGACTGATGCTCCATAAACTCATTTGGATTATAGATATGCTCTAATACATGAGAATGAATAATAGCATCAAATTTTTCTTCTGATTTGAAATTATTATCAAAGAATCCTGTAATTACTTTTACAGGAACTGATTCCGGGACAATAGGATTTGGTTCAATAATAGTCCATTTTGCTTTACCTTCTAAATCAAAGTATTTTTGAGATAAAATGCCGTGTAATCCTCCTATTTCTAATATATTTTTTATACTGTATTTACTTATAAACTGAGCAAAGGATTTATGGTGTTCATCCCATATTTTCCCAACAGTCCCAGATCCATGTTCAGTATTATATACCACGTCTAAAGGAAGAAGAGGATTAAGTTGAATCATTCCTGATTTTTTGCTTATCTTCCAACTCATATCTACCAATAAATCTTTAGAAGAGTCATGGCCAACACATCCCATAAACACAGGGGTATTTTTGAATGTATATAGATCTTCTAGATCATTATTACCTAGAACAACATCATTATCCCTGCTTATATAATTCATTTAGTTTATTTTTAACATTAGTTTTTACTGTTTCATCAATCCCAGGAAATTGATTTTTAATTTCACTTAAGAAATCAGGATTGGATAAAACATAATGTCCACATATTTTAACTAATTCTTTTTTATTATAATAAGGATCAAATCCAGGATTAACCCATTTTACCCATTTTTTAGAATCATAACATATCTGCCAAAAACGATCAAATGTTTTTTCATCAGATCCTATTTCATCAAGGTACGTCTGAGTTTCAATTAATCCAAATTCAGGTGCTATGTTAATTGCATCTAACCCTAAATTGAACTTTTCATGAATAACTGATACTGGTATGTAATCACCATTATGTTCTTTAGATAACACATTAAATTGTTTACAAACCCCTACCATTTCTTTCAATCGCTCTGAATCATAAGTGCCAGTTTGGTTGGTTCCTTTTAAAGATGTTCCTGATTGAATTACCAGATATTTAATTTGTTTATATGCTTCTGAAGGTAGTCTGTGTTGGAGTTGATGCATTAAGTCGGCCAATTCATACGATTCAAATCGTCTAATTGCTTCTTCTGTTCCTACCTCATATTGGATTTCTGGGTTTAATTTATAACAATACTCAATCATTTTGATTGTTTCTTCTAATCCATCAGCAAATACAGGGTATTTTTTCCAGGGGTCGATATGAATCAAATCTAAATATTCACAATCGTGTTTTAATGACTCGTACCCATCATCATCTGTAGCTCCTTGTCCTGGTCCTGCATGGTCACGCTGTAGTGTAAGAGGTAGAGCATGTAAGCTAAATTCTTTAGTAGTCCAGTTATTTACATATCCTCCATCCCATTCTATTTGACGACGAGAAGGAATTAAAGCAATCTCGTTTTTTGTTTCTTTACAAAATTCAAGTATAGCGTCTACTATGTTTTTAGACATAGGTCCTATAAAATATTTTAGTTCCATATTTTTAAACTTTTATATAAATTATATTTTCCAAAATTAAATAAAAAATTATTAAAAGGATGTTCGTGAAGAGGAGCCATATTTAACCATATAATAGAGGTTAATACTTTTACTTTTTTCAGATCATATCCGTTTTCTGTAATGAAAGAATGCAGCACACCTTTACATTCATTTAATTTACTATTTATTAAAATATAACAATTATCTTTAGAAGAATCAAACAAATCTCTATTAACTATATCATGGTTTATATTTAAATTGTGGTTTAATTTAGCCAAATCATAATATAAGTCTCCAACCTCTAAATCACCGGCAAAGTCTTGTCTCCAATCAATTAAACAAAAACCATCTTTAGTTTCAATAATATTATCTAAAATAAAATCACCATGGAATTGAGATGGAATACCTTCAATTAACCATTCAATATCTAATTGATCTAACATATCATATACTGATGGGATTAATTCTCCATTGATGTACTCCTCTTTATCCGGTTTATTTTCTAGGTATTGATTAATACGTTTCTTAGTTTTGATAATATAAAAATCATAACATTTAGATTTAAAATTAGGGTCTGATTTACTAATCCAAAGATTTTTATTTGTCCATTCTAAAAATGTTAAGAATTTACTTCTATTAGCAGATTTGGCAAATAACTTACCTTCTGCTTTTTTGTATTTATAGAAGTTTTCAGTTGAACCTATAATTTCAGGTACTAATCCTTTTAAATTATTAGCTCTAGTTACTCTATTTTGATTAATAATAGAATCAGCAAAGAACTTAATTACAAAATCATCAAAGAAAAATATAGATTCATCTTTTTTATCTAGTACTTCAATACTTGAACTAAATTTTTTTCTAGTTTTAATTAATTCTGATGTATTACCAATATCAAACCAATCTCCAAAGTTAATATGTTTGTAGTGAAAATCAACATCAGATAACATATTATTTATAACATGAACATCAGAAGTGTCTTTGTGTTCGTTGTAAACTAATTTTTCTAAATTATAGAAGAATAGTTCAAAGTCTTTTATAAGAGCAACTCCAATGTATGAATAATCAAACCCTATTTCTCCCTTTTCATTAATTTTAATTAACTTTCCATCACGTATATTTACTGTTCTATATTGAGATGAATCTTCTTTATATGAACCCATTACCCAATTATGATCAGGAGAAGGGATTGTTAAATCTTTTACAATAGTATCTGAGGCATGGAATATAAAAGGACTATTGATAGCATGTTTACATTGTAATATTGAATATCCTAAACTACTACCTTCACCTTTATATTTATCTACCTCTATAAAAGTAAATTTATGATCAGGGTAAGCTAACTGAAGGAATTGCTTTACATGAGATCCAAAATGACCTAATGTTATTATAAACTCAGCATCGGTTGGGTATGACTCTATAATATACGAAATAGCAGGTTTATCTGCTACTCGTATTAATGCTTTATTAGTATAATCAGTAAGATTACCTAATCTGCTACCTAGACCACTTGTTGTTATTAATACTTTATACTCTGCCATAATTATCTTCTAAACGTACTATATCATCTTCTCCAAAATATTCACCTAATTGTACTTCAATAAAAATAAGATCCTCAGTACCTGTGTTTTTAATTTGGTGTTTTGCTTCTACAGGAACTATAATAGCATCCCATTTTCTTACAGATTGTATTTCATCATTTATTTTCAATTCTCCTTCTCCCTGAACTACAACCCATACTTCACTACGTTTAAAATGGTATTGATAACTAGGAGCTTGTCCTGGTTTAATGATGATTTGTTTTACTTTGCAATATTCTGCATCTAATAAATTTTCAAATTCACCCCAAGGTCTTGTTTCTTTATAATTCATTGTTTTTATTTTTCTCCATAATAATCACCCCATTCAACTAAAATTGTAGGGCGGTTGTCTGTTCTTTCATAAGCATATTGAAATGCTTCAAAGATTTGGTGTGGTTCATCTAATCTAATGATATCAACCCAATCACACATTGCCTTGAATCCAGCAGTAAAATCAGCAATGTGTTGATGTTGTGGATGTAAGGGACGTTGTGAGCCAATTGATGTTCTAATAATTACTTTAGGTGTGTATCCACCACCAGACATTATTTTTATTTTATCCAAATGATTAACTACCTGATTAGCAGCTAACAATAAGAAATTCCAACGAGGATAAATTGAAATAGGTACAGTACCATTTAATGCCATTCCAATCGTCATTCCCATTTGCATATCCTCATTTACTGGCATTTCTAACATTTTAGAAGGATTAACATCTTTAACTGTATTAGTCATAGCTGTACCAGCATATGTTACTGCTTGTCCTAGAAAAAATGTATCTGGCTTTTCATTAAGCCAATCCATTGAGCGTTTTAATTCATCAAAATACTTCATATATTAAAATTGAATTCGTTTACCGGCACCAGCATGAGGATACTTGGTTTCGTATTGATAATAAATTATTTTTCTTGTTTCGTTTTTAAAGTATAACTCACTATTCCATACTTCTCTAGTAACAGTACAAACTGATTTGCTATTATCTTCAATTACATAGGTAATAGGCAAATCATGATTGATTGCATACTTCCAGTTTTCAAAGAAAGTACCTGTTTCAGATGTCATATCACCTACAAAACACCAAACATGATTAGTTTGACCTTTACGTTTAATATCCAACGCCGTACCTGTTGCAATAGGAATATTACCTGTTACAATAGCTGAAGAGTATACATTATATTCAGGATAACAAAGAGTAATAGATTTACCTTCTAATATATCTTTTTTTACCTGTTCTTGAGGTACACCTTTGAGTAAACATTGATAATGTGAGCGCCAAGTACAAAATACCCAGTCTTCAGGTTGTACTTTTTCAAATATATTGATCATTTGCTCTTCATTTCCATAATATAAATGGATAGGAGCTTTAATCATAGCATTATTAAAACAATCTGCTATGTCTTCTTCAAAAGTGATCAATTCATCTGCAGTATATTTAGCCATGTTTTTATTATTTTGTAAAAGTTAGATTATTTATGATACTAGATAGAACTTGATTTCTTGTATTATTTGTATAGTTTTTGTAATATTCATTAATACAATTCATTCTCATATTATTATACAAATTTAAATTTGTAGATAATTTTAACATTGCTTTTTCTATATTTTTCATTAGATCTTGCTGGATAATTCCTCTTCCTAATTTATAACTTTCTCTAAAAATTCCTTTTTCGTCATTCCATGAGCATTTTTGTCCTTTAGTAATAATGCCTGTATAATTATCATATATATATTCAGCAAATCCCCATCCATCTGAACAAATTACAGGATTTCCTCTTGCCATAGACATTAGGGTTGACATACAATGTATTCTATATGCTGGTACTACAAACACATCTGCTTGTTGTCTATGAATTTTCATTTGTTCATCTGTTTGCCATTGGTCAAAATAGGTAATACCCGGATGTTTTCTCATGAGTGATGTAATACTATCATGTAATACATTAACATCATAAACTACGTTTAAATGTATATTTTTATTTATTTCATATGCGTTTATAAAAGCCTGTAGTGTTTCTAAGCCACCTCTAAGAAAAAAGTGTTCAGGTGTGTGAACAGATCCCCCATGAAATAAAAACACAGTATGTTTATCTGTTTTTTTATATAGTTTTACTTCTTCATCAGGAATATCTACAGACTGTTGTAAGAAACTTGTTTTTCCTAATACTTTTTCTCCAAATACTACATCGATAAAATTAATTGAATCTTTTATGTGGGTTAATATTTGTTTACAATTATCCATTTCAAATAAAACTCTTAATATTTTTACCAACCAATTAGAATCAGTTAAGTCATAATCCGCATTTTCGGCATTTCCATGAAACGGATAAAATAAACTCCAACAGTCTTCTATTTCAATTATCCAATCATTCGGACCAAAATAAAGAGGAATAGTAGATACCCAAACAGGTATTCCGTTTTTCATCTTTTTACTAAGTTCTATATTAGTAGAATTTAAATATGTATTAATGTTTTCCTCTGAAATTCCACTTTTAATACATCTAGATTTAAATTCTTGGATAAATTCATCATATTTAGATAAATCCTGCTTGTCATCATATTCTTCAACAAAGTCAATATCTTCTGGGGAATCATTATACATATTTTTATAGTATGGATGATAAGCCCAAGTATTTGGATTATTTGGGTGGGTATTAGGAAATATATTTAGTTTCATAAAATTTTTCTTTTCAGTTTGACTTTCAACATTTCATTAATATTATCAACTGCTATTTGACCAAACTTAGTTTTTACTTTTTCTAAAAATGGAGGATATGAATGATATTCATTAAACGCTTTATCTCTAAACGTTAATATTTCAGCAGCACTTAAGGTATCAGTAGGTAATGGTAATGTATCATAACCATGAAATGAATAACCTTCATAAGTATCAGGTAATGGGATTCCATTCATAACAGCATTTTTATATAACTGACTACCAGGCAGCGCCATTGCTGCATATGCATTCCATCCGAAGGTACATAGTTCTTTTGAAAATTCCAAAGTTTTTTGCATTGATTCTTGTGTATCTCCTGGTAGGCCAAAGATGTAATTAGCCATTACCTCAATATCAGCATCATGTACTTGTTGAATTACTTGAGTAATATCTACATCTTCAAATTTACCTTTAGATACTTCAAGACGAACTAACTTATCAGCACTTTCAATTCCTAAGGCTAACCATTTAATACCGGCTTCTCTTACTAATTTAAGTAAATCAGGGCGACGAACAGTATCTACTCTTGAATAAGCCCACATTCTAAGGAATTTACCATATCCTCTATCTCTAAGTAATTCACAGAATGGAACATAATATTTTCTATTCAATAAGAACATTTCATCCGTAATCTTAATTGTATGAACTCCTAATTCTACTAATTTATCAAATTCACCAATAATAAATTCAGGAGACCAATAACGCATATTACTATAATTTCCTGCTACCCCAATTTCATCTTCATCATTTCTATTTAGAATGTTAATCATACAGAACTCACATCCAAATTGACAACCTAATGATGTTTGGATTGCAGCATAAGGGGAGCGTTTATTTTGATCGTATTCGGCATGCCACATAGGAGCACGATATAAATCAAGTGGTTTTTCTTTTATTGGAAGTAAGTCCCAAGCATAACCTGGGAGGTCAATATCCATTCTCTCGTTTGGTACTACTTTTTCTGCTTTATTGATTGTAGGTACTCCTTCTTTTCTCCAAGCAATGCCTTTAATATCAGATAAATTATTAATATCAATATTATCTAATGCTAATACATTTCTTAAAGCATACACACCTTCATTTGTAAATAAGAAATCAATTGAAGATTCATCTTTAAGTGCCTTAATAGGAACAGCTTGAACATAAGAACCTATATAAGCAATAGGAGTAGTAATACCTATTTCTTTTAAGTGTTTAGATAAGTAAGTAGCTCCTCCCATATTAACTGTACCTGCATTTACGTTTTGTCCATAAACTACAAAGCAAATTAAACGTGGATTTAATTCTTTTATTCTTCTTTCTACTTCCTCTTTACCTAATTGTTCAGCATTAGCATCTATAAGAGCAACAGTATGTCCTATTGAACGACATGATTGGGCTAACAATAATGCCCAAGTAGGTGGTTCAATAGCAGCATAATTATCAGCTAAATTTTGATAAATACCTTCAGCATTGCCTGGTGATATAAATAAAATGTCTATCATAGGTTTGTAAAATCTTTATTTTTAAATTTAGTAATCAATTGGTATCCTTTAACTAATTCTTGAATACCATCTTCAAGTGTATATTGAGGTTGCCAACCAAATGATTCTAATTTAGCATTTGAAACCATATAGTTTCTCTGATCGAAATCTTGTTTGAAATTATTTTCTACAATAACCAAATCAGGAACAAACTGCTGAATTTTTTTAGCTAATTCTAATTTAGTGCAATTAGCAGATGTTAAACCAACATTAAATGCATTGTTATTACACCTATCATAATTTTCAATCATGAATAAAAATGTATTAGCAATGTCTCTAACGTGAATATAGTTACGAATAAAATGCGATTCAAATAATACTAAATAACCATCTGTTACTGCTTTATAAACAAAGTCATTAACTAATAAATCCATTCTCATACGATACGACATACCAAATACTGTTGCCAAACGCAATGCAATACCATTACCTGAATCTAATACTGCTTTTTCAGCATCACATTTTGTTTCAGCATATAATGAAAGTGGTTTAAATGGTGAATCTTCAGTAATGATTTCTGTTGATGAACCGTATTGGCTATTAGTATTAGGAATTAATACCATTTGGTCTTTAGTAACCCACTGAGTAATATTTCTTACTTGCTCATAGTTGACTTTAATTGTTAATTCAGGTTGCGCTTTACAAGCAGGCATACCCACAATAGCAGCTAATGGAATAATTACGTCATGTTTTTCTACTAATGATTTGAGTTGTGATTCATTAGTTACATCACCTAACACAAATTCAAAATTAGGATGGTACGTAAAGGGAGCAACAGATGTTTGCTTATAAATAAGGTTATCTATTACTGTAACCTTATACCCTTTATTAATTAATACTTCTGTTAAAACGGAGCCTAAGTAACCGGCCCCACCAGTGATCAAAACTTTTTTCATAGTCTATTTAATTGTTTGATATAAATATATAAGTATCTATTAAAGATTGTTGAGTTCAATTATTTCTTTAAAGAAATTTTCCAATTTATCTTTAACTCGATGGTGTTTTATAATTTCACAATTGTGTTCTATATAAGGTATTCTATCATAATACATTTCTGGGGTGAGAGAATTTATCATGGATATAAGTTCAGGGATAGTTTCAAATCTTAAAATTCCTCTTTCATCATATCCTAATTCCCCCAAATTGGGACATCCCCAAAAAATAGGAACTGTTTTAGTAGCAAAGGCATCTGTGATTTTTTCTGTGTACCAATTGTTTGCTTTAATATTCTCTACACTAATGCTAAACATGGTATCAATATAACATATTTTTTTAGAGGGCCAAATATTATCAGGGCGTCCAACTCCTCCTTTTTCAAAATTTTCTTTATTAAAATCATCTAACGTATAGAACCATTTTTTAGGAATACTAATTTGGTCTCCTATTTTATATATTTCTTGTCTTAATTTGTGTCCCTCAACTAATGATTTAGCTCCGCTTAAATAACTTACGTTAAATGATTTATTAGGATATTCTATATTAAATTCTTCTAAATAGTTATTTGCTTTCATTCCACATCCTCCTTCTCCAATATGGTGAAATAAGATAGCATTAGGGCATTTATTTAATAATTCTTCATTCCATGTTAATACTCCATTAAATAAATGATAATTATTGAGAACCCAGGTATGCATTCCAAAGAATTCATTGGGTTCATGGAGCATTATGAAATTATAAGGATTAATTTGAAGTTGTTCTATATTTTGAGGAACATAATCATAAAAAAAGGTAATAGGTTTATTTAATGCCTTTAACCCATCATATACAGGACTATCTTCAGGTCTAAAATTAGAAAATATTTTCATCAGATAATCTTTTTATCAATTAATTGTTGAATTCCTTTATTAATATAATGATTAAACTTTGCCTCAAATGCTTGTCTTTGATTAGGAACATCTTTGGTTACAATCATATCTCTATAAACACTAGTCCAATTTCGTTGTTTAAGTGGCCCTATTGGGTATTCGAATATAAGTTCACCTTCTAAGATATATTGCTGAAAGTCGGCTCCTTTGCTTTTAGCATATTCAGATATTATCATTCCATATGTGTCTCCAGGGCCATATCCATGCCAATCATCATGTACTGGAATCATTTCTTCATAAAATGCTTTGTTGTATAAATCAAACCAATTACACCATTTACTTACTGGGGATGTTTTAAGTTGTCTTTCTAGTCCGGTGTTTTTAAAATCCCATCTAATATCGAATAAATCTGCTTTATCCCATTGATCATAAGGTACATTCATGTGTCTATCAGCTACCAATACATCCCACGTCCAGTCCCACATTTTGTATAATTGTGGGGTTATTGCAAAATATTTATTAGGTATTACTTTAGCTGCCTCTATTAATGAAGCAAGTAATGTCTCGCTGAAATACATGTCTGGGCATAATTCAACGTAGTAATCTACTTCAGAATCATATGCCATTCTTTGCTTATCTAATATACCAAACACTTCATCTCCTTCATATATGAAAGGAGTGTGATCATAATCAATAAGTAGATTAGATAAGTCTTTATATTTTTGAATAAAAAATTCTTTAGGTAATTTACTTTTATCCCAATCAATCAGATAATTAGATAAATTAAGGAATGAATCTATTTTAACTTTATCTTCTTTTTGAAGATAATATTTAGACTTTTTAAATTGAATAAATGACGTAAGAGCATAATCAATTTCCCACGGCATTATATGATATGTAACTTTAGTAATCATTGTACTTTTAATATTTCTACTATAGTTTTTGCCTCTATTTTTTCTCCTTCTATTGTAAATACTCTTTTTAAACCATCATATGATATGAATTCTTCAATAGCGTTTACTACTTTATCTAAAGTAATTATTTCTGTTACCCCATATGGTTTTAATTCACCTGATTTTAATTTAGGTAATATTCCTTTTCCTATAAAAACAGGAAATTTTAATATAACACAAGACTTATGATTTAATAAAAGATAAGCTTCTGCTAATTCTTTGTAGTAAGTATAGATAGTAGGCCTATTTGAGTTAGTTGAAATAAAAATAATTTTAGTATCAGGATTGTTTTTTGAAAACTCAACTAATTTTAAATATTCATTTTTCTGTATTGATTCCTCTTCTCCCGGTTTAGGTTCATACAAATGAGGGACTTTCCAGGTATGATAAATAGTTACATCTGTTTCTACATTGTAATCTTTAAATTTTTCTTTTAATTTATCACCTAATTGTCCTTTTCCGTTTGATAATTTTATCATATAAATTTAGGATTATTGTTATACGTTTCGAAAGAATCAGCGTTTTTATCTTTATCTGACAATATAATACTATTTCTGTTTAATCCCAAATCTATTTTTAATTCTGGATCAAATACATGAATTGTTCCTTCATATTGAGCATTTCTAACAGTGGTACATTTATAACACAAATGGGTATTATTTTCTAAAGATAAAAACCCCTGAGCAAATCCGGGGGGTGTCCATAATATATTATTATCAGTATCATTTAATCCAATCAAAGCATATTTAGAATATGTTGGGGAATTTTTTCTAATATCTAATATTACACCAATTCCATTTCCACTCACCACTCTTAAAAGTTTACCCATTGGTTTGTTATAATGGTAGTGTAAACCTCTAAAAACATATCTGTGAGATTTTGAATGATTATCCTGAGGGAAATCAACCTTAAGAATATCCTTTATGTTTTGATTGAATGATTCTAAAAAATATCCACGTTCATCAAAATATACATTTGGAGTAAAAATTATTACTTCTGGAAATATAGGATGGGATTGATATTTCATTACCAAATGAATTTTTCTTTGTAATATTCTATAATGCTTGGTAATTCATTATCAAATTGTTTTCTTGGCTTCCAACCTAATGCTCTTAGTTTAGAATCATCTAAAGCATAACGAACATCTTGTCCTGCCCTTGAAAAAGATAAATCTAAATAGGGTTCTACAGAATAAGAATAAAGATAATTATTATATACTTTTACTACTTTATTTACAGTATCCCAGTTTGATTGTTCAAACCCACCAGCAATATTGTATATTTCGTTTTTAACCCCACTTTCAACAATAGCAATTACTGCCTCAGCAGTGTCGGCAGCATGTAACCAGTTACGAATTGGTGTTCCATTATCATGTAATGGAATTTTCTTTCCTAATTTAAGATATTTGCATGCTTTGGGAATTAATTTTTCAACATACTGCCCAACACCATAATTGTTAGTTGGTCTAACAATAATATAAGGCAAATTATATGTTCTACTCCAAGCTAATACTAACATATCAGCAGCAGCTTTAGTTGCTGAGTATGGATTGCTTGGTTTGAGTAGGTCTGTTTCAGTATGAGCCCCTTCTTCAATATCACCATATACTTCATCTGTACTAAAGTGAAGAAGAATTGGTGTTTTTGATGTTTCTTGTCTGTAATTTTTGATTAATTCTAATAAATGGTGAACACCATTGATATTGGAATGGACAAATTCATCACTATTAGCAATTGAGTTACCTACGTGTGTTTCAGCTGCTGTATTGATGATATAGTCACATTCATAAAGAAATTTTAAATCATTGATGTCGCAATGAACAAATGAAAAATTAGAGTATTGTTTAAATTCATCAAGTAATTCTTTATTAGCGGCATATGTTATTTTATCTATACCTTTAACATACCATCCCTTTTCAAGACAAGCCCTAGTAACATATGAGCCTATAAATCCTAAACAGCCTGTTACGTATACTACTTTCATTATTAATTTATTTTTGTGAATCTCCTTTCCATACACGGTATGAATCAGAGTCAAAGTGTTGAGTTGATACTTCAAATATAGTACCTTCTTCTAAGGCTTCCAACTGATGTGGTTGACCAGGGCGTTGTCTAACTATATTTCCTGGTTTAAGATGTTCTTCATGTACTTCTGCTGTTTCAGTATCAATCCATCTATACAGAAAAGTACCTTTGTCTACATACCATGTTTCATCTTTAATTAAATGATAATGCATACTGAATTTGCATCCTGCTTTGAATATAAGAAGCTTACCACAGTATTTTTCATTATTTTCAATAATTAGTTCTTCACCCCACCCTTTGGGTACTTTGCAACCTTCACAAACCGTTGGTTTTTCCATAACTTAAAATTTTGCTGGTTGATTTACCAGGTAATTTATTAAAAAATTTAATTTCAGGGATATATTCTTTTCCTATAACTGCTTCTAAATTATAGTCATTTCCTATAACCATAATTTTAGGTTTATATTCTTTAATTTGTTGGATTAATTCATCATCTGAACCAAATATAACAACATCTTCTACACTTCTTAAAGAATATAAAAATTCTACTCTATCTTTTAGTGTATTGTATGGGCGAGAGGGTCCTTTCTTTTCTCGGATTCGTTCATCAGTATCAATTCCTACTCGAACACGACCAAATGAATTAGCGTATTCTAATAGTTTAAGATGCCCTAAATGAAGAACATCAAAGGAACCATTTACCCATACTTTTACCATGATATATCCCAATCTTTAAATTCAGCGGCCAAGCAGTCAATTTTATAATCTTTACGACCACCCATTACTTCTTGAATCTTGTTTTTGGCAGTATTACGAATACCATTTAAACCGTGGGTTAATTCAAGGTTATTACCATCTTTAATTCCTTTGCGGTAGTTAGATTCATTGTGCCAAATATGAAGATTCATTTGGGATAATACTACAACGGCTCGAATTGTTTCTGCTGTAACTGGTTCTTTACTTTCATCTAAGTATAACTGAATGTCATGCACAATTGCTTTGATTTCTTCAGCATATTCTGCTTTATGTTCAGGAATAAATACTTCTTTAAGTTGAACAATACTTAAGCGATCAACTAATTCACTTAATGTGGGGAGATACTTTCTGTTACTCATAATGTTTCGTAAAGTTTATTTTGTTTTTCTTGTCTATCAATCGTTTTAGGATGCATTAAATCATATCCTGAAGGTAAATTTGCTATTGTCTTCCAACCTGTAAGACGCTCGTGTACTTTATTAATCCACGTTATTTCTTTTTTATTAGCGCAGATACGAGTCTGATAATCAGGGTAATTAACCCAACCATTATCGTCTACAAACCAACGCCACTTATCAATGTGGTCGCGAGTTAATCCTTCAACTGTGTTAATACGAGGTAATGCAATAACATCTACCAGTCCTTTATTCATATTCAAGATTTCATAGATATTATCTTTTAAATCATCACTTAAATATTCATCAGCATCAATAAAAAATACCCAATCACGAGTACAAAGTGATTTTAAATTATTTTTAAACGAAGCAAAATCACCATTTAATGAAGCAAATACTCTATGATATTCATATTTGGTTCCTATTCCATAACTTTGAGCTACGTTTTGTACCTCAGTAGTTGAATTAGAATCTAATTGAACTAAAATTTCATCTTCAGGACGAATAAATGATACAATTTGATCTAATAAACGTTTTAATTCAACGTGTTCGTTGTGTGCTGTAATAGCAAAGCTAATTGTAGACATATTACTTTTGATTAAAATAACCTACATAATCAAGCGCTTCCATAAAGTCACGCTCTTCAAATTCTTTTTTAGTTGTCATATCTGGTTTGCCTTCTTTGGCTTGTACTGCGGACCATTTCCATGTTTCAACAGATGTGCCTTCAGCAAATACCATTGATTTATCATCAAATGTTAAAGCAATTGGATACCAATGATATCCTTTTTCATCTTTAAATCGAAGTGCTTTATACAATTCAGGAAGTACTTCTTCTGTTTGTTCAATGTTTTCTTCAATCATTGTTGAATTTGAAGTAAACCCACATCCAAAGCAACTCCACATTGTGAATTTTTCATTTGATGCTTCGTGACAAGCATTTGAGCCGCATCTAGGACAAACGATAAGTGATTCTTTCATAACTTAATGTATTATTTTGAAAAGTATAGATTATAGCACCTGTATTATTTTGCATCATCTACCTTTTTAAGTTTAGGTAACTCGATTTTCTTTAATGTAGGCAATTTAAGTGCTACTTGTTTAGGTACTTTTTCCTCAATAATGTCATTCAATTTTTCAGCCATTTTGTCTAAATTGAATTCAGTACGGGAAATATATGCTTGGCGTTTTGCTCCATCAAGATATTTTTTATAGTTCTTATAAACGCTTTCTAGTGTTTCAGAAGCTATTTTATAATCAACTGTAAACCATCCTGATTCAGGAATAAGCATATTTTGTACTACTGCTGAAGGATGAATCTGGGTAATTTGGCCAGGCAGTAATATTGACAGTTCAGGGCCAAGAAAATCAACATGTCCACTCCAATTGGGGGCAATTACTGGTTTTTGACTAACTGATGCTTCAAGTAATGGGCGACCGAATCCTTCACCTTTAGTAAATGTAACGTGTGCTTTTACTTTAGGGTGATTATATAATTCATTTACTTCATTATCTGTTAATTCACCATGTAATACATAGATGTTAGGTAAATTTTCATCTCCTACTGCCTCACGAATTCTATTAATTTTATCAATAATCTCTTCTCTATCCATAATTGAATAAGTAGCAGAAGATGTTTTCATAATAAGACCCGGTTTTGTTTTTTTACCTTTAAACGTTTCAAGGAACGTTTTAACTAACATACCTGTATCTTTTCTATCTTGTCCTAATTCACCTTGCAACCAATGACCAACATATAGGAAATTAAATTCTTCATCGATTGAATCTAATACATCCCATACTTCACTATCATTAACAGCATCTATTTTTTCATAAATGCTAGTATCAACACCTTCAAATAATACCTCTACTGGTTTTTCAAGTTTAATATTTCTTATAACTTGACCTGATTGTTGGTCACGTTGTTCAAATGCTGATTGTTCAAATACTTTCTTAGCATGTTCAGACGATACTAATGTTAAATTCATTCTATTAACACCATCAATCCATTCAGGAGCACATACCGTTGTTTCAATACCTGCTGTAATACCAATGTTAAATTTACCTATTGGCTGGAATTCATTTGGTACTGTGATTTGAATCCAGCAATCTGGTTGGCGTGGTAGTTGTGGTTGCTGAAGGAAACAATCTAGAATTTGCTTATGCTCAGGATTATCTGCTTGTAAAAATCCAAAAGGTGTATTACCCCATCTCTGTGGGAGGATTTTGACATCGTATTTATTAGCTTTTAAAAGCGCTTTTACAATATCTCTTGAGCGAGCACCATAACCAGAATATGTGTCAATAGGACAACTTACTATTATTAATTGTTTCATATTATTTTGCGATAACGTGTTTAACGAAATGTTTAGGTTGTTTACGAGTTTCTACTTGAATGAGTTCAAATCTATGACGAGGAGTCCACTTTTCAAAAGTAGCATCTATACCATCGATGGTATTTTTACACATCCATCTTGCAGATTGCATAGATTCATCTGAGGTAACCCACTCACGAGCTGCTTTTCCTTTTTCTTCCCATTCTTTAGGGTCACTCATTTTATCAATATAAGCGCGACTAATTTGATCTGCAATATCAAATGGTTCTGCTCTATCATCAAAGATATAAGGAGTTGGAATAGAACCTACAAGGGAGAGGTTAGATGGGAATACTGGGTAGGCCCATTTTCCGTGTTTTTTATATTTACCTCTATGGTTAGATCCAAATTCTTCAGTGAATTTAATCCATTCACCATTTTCATCTTCAAAGCGCATTTGGTCTTGCATACCACCTGTTACAGTACCAATAATTGGCTTACCACACATCATTGCTTCTGTAAGTGATAATCCCCAACCTTCGTTAGATGAAATTAATGCTGTAATATCAGTAGCATTATAAAGTAAATTCATTACATTTGATGAATAACGACCCTGTTCAAATATAATATTATATTCATAATTACCAAATAACATATCTTTTACAGCATATAAATCTGTTCCATTTTCATCTACTGGTTGAGTGTGGAGTACAAAGGCACATTTCTTTTTAGCATCATCAGATAATTTATCCATGAATATTTTCCAAGCTAACATCAAATCGGGAACCGACTTACGACGAATGTTTCTAGCATTATAGTGTAATACAAAATCGTATTCTTTTTCTTTAAATAATTGTTTCTTAAAATCTTGTAATGCTAAGTATTCGGGATGTTCTTTAGTAATAGGGAAGAATATATTCTCATTAATACCATGAGGAACATATTTGATTACTTTTTCAGTTGATAATTCTGCTCCTAATACTGCTCTGTTTAGATTTTCTGTTTGTTTACTGATTGCAAGTAATGCATCACATGATTCGTAGAATGACTTATTGTACATTGGATAAGGTAAGTCATCCCAAATATTAAGATAAATAATAGGAATAGTTTTTCTGATTTCATGTTCCATCTGAAATAACCAAACCCAATAGCGAGGATCGGTAAACATCATCAATGCATCTGGTTTTTCCAGGGCAATCATTTGCTTTAAAAACATTGGATCACCATAACCATTAATCGGATATAATATAACACTAGCATCGTTAATACCAGCATGTCTATTAGTATCCTCATTTAAATCAAAGCGTTTGCCCTGATCAGGATGGTTAATAGCTCCACCAACGTTAACCCAGTTGTAATGATGTGATGTACCTACTACGATTTCACGAGCCATTGTAGAAATACCAGAAGTCATTCTGATATCATCACATAACAGTAAGATTTTCTTACGTTTTGATTGTTCAATATAACCTTCTTTCATAATTGTTTTTTAAATGCTTCCTGTAAAATTAGTGTCTAATTGATTGTGAACTTGTTTTCTAAATTCTTCATCTGTTAAATACATAAACATACAACGTTCTGTTAATTTTTGTACGCTGAATTTGTACTTTACACATGCAATTTTGAATTGTTCAAATAAGTCTTCAGGAATCTTTACGCTTGTTAATTGCATATTTGATTTTGCCATATATTATATTTTGATATAAATATATACGAAGATACGAAAACGCGTTATTTTGTTTTAAGTTTTGAATAAGAATCACCAATTTTCCAATCATTATTAGAATTGGTGTTTAGTGTTTTATTTTCCAGCAATGTACCATTTGCTTGTAATTTTAATATCCATTCTAGCTCCATATCATTAAATTCATCTACTATTTCCATTACTAATTCTTTACCAAATTTACGGCTACGGCGATGGAATTTCCAACGTTCATATGGGTTTGTACTTTTACCCAAATAAACTATTTCATTATTTCTTTTTAAAACGTATATTGCTGTTCTCACTGTTTATTACAAAGTTCTGGTTTATCTGCATAGGGACACCATTTGCAGCTGCTTTCACCTACATTTTTAATGTACGACTTAATTTTAGGTTTACCACTTTCATCAAAGCAATCTTGTACAAAAGCATTAAAATTATCTACTGCTTGTCGTCTTTTGGATTTTCCACTAGCGGGCTTGAAGGATTGAACCCTGGGAATTGGGTATTCAGACTCTTCCCAAATTTTTCGTTTGACAATAAAGTATTCAACTTCGATTCGATCAACGTCGAGTCCGAATTGTTTTGCAAAGTACTCTTTATAAAGGAGGATTTGAGAGAGTTTAGTATCGTCCTTCTTTTCTCTTTCGCCCCATCCACGCGTCGAGGTTTTGATGTCATAAATGTAAACTTTATTTAGTTCGGTGTCGTATAAGATAAAATCAATAAATCCTTTTAGGAATATGTTTTTACTTACTCCTACTAGCAGAGGTAACTCTATACCTAGTAGTTTTACTTTACGTATTGTAAATAATTTATTTCGTCTTGCTTTAATCCAACTCAGAATTGCTATTCCATCTTCAAAAAATGCTCTCATTTCAAATGGATTGCTAAAATGCTCTCCTGTTTTTTCATATTCTCTTCTGTATACTTCCCTAAAGCGTTCAGTGAATAAAGCTTCTAGATCCATTTTATCAGCGGCTACTCCACTCACATTATACATTGTATTAATATATTCTTGGAGTGTTTCATGGAATGAAGTTCCAAACACAGTGTGGATGCTAGCTTGATATGGTTGTTTATTTTCAACGTAGCTTAAATACCACTGATGTGGACATGTTGAGTACATTGAAAATTGAGAGTAAGATACAGTACGCTGAAATGCGTGATTGATTTCTGGTGGGGTAAAGTTCTTAACTTTCAGTTCAACTTCAGTTAATTTACTTTTGGTCATATATTAGTCTTATCTGTTCGCCTAAATCAGCATCATTAGGATACTTTTTAACCATATCTTGGATGGTATTAAGTGTAGTAATTTCTTTTTTGAGGTACTGAGCTAAATCAAGTGCTTCTTCATAAGCATGTTGAAGCATATTTTGGTGATTGTTTTCACCTAATGTTGTATTATATTTTTTAACACCACGTGCAGCACGGGATGATAAATCTAATATTACAGATTTAGTAATTTCATCCTTAACGAAATAGTCTTCTGATTTTTTCATTTTATTATCAATACAATGCAGTTCAGTATCACGCATAAAACGTTGGTAGTCTTCGTAGCTATTTATTGTCATTTTTGTTCTTTTTTATTTTTATAATATACTGTTCCTGCTGTGCCTATAAAAGAACCTAATATAGCAGCTACTAATAATCTATGATCATCAACATAATGAACTGTGGTGAATGCTCCAAATATCATAATAGCAGAACCCCATATACCTGCCGGGACTGGTCTACGTTTATCTACTTCAATAAAATACATAGTCCAGCAAATATCAGCTACAATCATAGCTAACATTACCAATATAAATTTAACTGCAAACGCCATTTATTTGTTGTTTTATTGTTTCCAATTCTTCTTCAGGGAGCATATCAATATATTCCTTGGCTTGTTTTTCGGATATTTCAAAGTATTGTTTAACAGCATTAATATCATCCTTTTCATAGTTTGATTTTTTAGATGCTTTAATATACTTTAGAAACTTATACTGTTGGGGAATCAGGTCCTTATATAGGTTATATAAGTACTCTCCTTTCATTTGCCAAGTATTCTTCTGTACTATATTAACTACTTCACAATAGTCGGGATCCATACTTAGGTAACGATTGATCATCCAATTGTTCCATCCCTCGTCACCTAGATATGGACCCTTAGACGTGGTAATATTTTTAATATGGTCGAAGATATTAGGCATTAATAGTTTCTATCGTTATCTGAATATTGGTTTTTAGCTTGGCGCTGTGCTTCTAGCATTCTTACTTGACCATCTAAATATCTCACTCTATCAGCAGCTGCATTGAAATCATTTTTTAATGATTCATTTTCAATTGCTAGTGTTTCATTAGCTGTTCTTAATGTTTTAATTTCTTCATTTAAACGTTGAGCTACATCAATAGCACCAGCAAGTTGCTGTTCTAGTTCTTGTTTAGTTGACATTTTAAATAATTTTTTAAATAAATTGAACATTATTGTTCTGTTTGTTTTCTAAGTTGCATTGGAAGAAATTCTTCATTTACGTGTCCACATTTGCTACAAGCAAATACTGGAATTGGAATCATAGCATCTTGTGCTGTTCCTGTAATGAAGCGAGATGCTTTACGAAGCAATACTACCTCTTGAAAAGCAGGATTACCACATTCATCACATACTAATTCAGTTGTTTTATCTAAACTGATATTTAAGTTCATTTGTTCTTGACTCATAATACTTGTTTTTTATTTAGTTCTAATATTTTAGCTATTGCAGCTGCAAAATTAATTTCTTTATCAGGTACTACACCTGCTCTCCAGATATGATCATCCAATACTACTGATATTTCAGCATCATGTCCATGACTATATTTTTCTAGATTATCAAACATATAGCGATATGCTATTTGAAAATCATCTATTTGGGCATCAGCTACAATTTGTCTGATAGTGTACCATGCTTTTTTATCTCTAGATTTTAATACTTCTACTACTTTAGATAGCCAATCAGTGCTAAGAGCAATCCATTGATATTTATTATCTTTAACTCCTGCTTGTAGATTTTTGATTACTGAGCGAATATCAGGATAATATTCTTTAACTAACATTGCTACGTTTTTCAAATCATATTCTACACCTTCAACATCAAGAATATTTGTGCAAATATGTCTTGCAACATCAGGCATTGATGGTGGTTTTAAGATATGAATTTCACAACGTGATGTAAGCGGTTCAATTAAACGCTCAATATAATTACATGTTAAGATAAAGCGTGTATTAATTGAATATTCTTCGATAATATTACGAAGTGCAGCTTGTGCTGGTTGAGTCAAGAAATCAGCCTCGTCCAATATTACTACTTTAATTGGATTAAATGTAGCTGATGAAGCGAATCCCTTTACCTTTTCCCTAATCATGTCAATACCATTCTCATCACTAGCGTTAAGATAGAGGTAATCACATTTAATGTTATTAACTATTAGTTTAGCTAATGTTGTTTTACCAGTACCTGCTGTACCGCTAAAGATAAAATGGGGAATATCGTTTTTATCAATACAATTGGAGATGCGATCTTTAACAGCATCATTTCCGATGTACTGTTCTAGCGTTTGGCTACGATATTTTTCAATCCAGAGTGTATGTTTTTTCATAACTTAAATATATGACTTTTATTATGCCTTTCAAATTATTTCCAAGTATTTACTTGTTGATGGTCACCATATAATCCGTTATTATCTAGAAATGATTTTTGTGGAAAACATTTAAAATTTATTTTATATAAATCAATCCATTCTGATAAGCTAAATGGCCCAAATGGTTCTGCTTTATGTATTTCTAGTTTTCCTGTTTTTATATATAAATCTCCATCATACTGCCATTTACTTTTGTCTTTATTTTTGCAATATGATATACATCCTCCAAAAATATTAGATTTACTTATTATAAACGGATCATCTAAATAATTCATAGGGGGAACAGTAGTTAATATAATATCTGTGTTGTGGAATTCATAATCTTTAATTATTAAAGAAAATGGTTGTTTCCATAGTATATCAAAATCAGTGTATATTCCTCCGAATTTATGTAATATAAGATATTTTATTAAATTATATTTACATATAAAAGATAAGGGAGTGAAAATTTCTATTAAACCATATTCTTCAACTAATTGTAAGCATTCTTCATTTCTCCATATTTTAAAATTAAAATAAGGATTTAACTGAACACATTTTTGATAGTTGACTAAATAGTTATTAGGTATTTCACTCCCCCCTATCCAAATATAATGTACATCCATATTACATTCCTAAATCCATTCCGAAATCATTAGCGGCAGGTTTTTTATCCTTATCTACTTTTTCATGGATAACACACTCAGTCATAAGTAATGTTACTGCAGCGGCAGCGGCATTTTCAAGTGCTGAGCGTACTACTTTGGTTGGGTCTATAATACCTGAATCAAATGCATTTACTATGGTGTTGTTAGTAATATCAGGAACAGTGTTTTCAGTTTTGAAGAATTTACTCCATTTACCACTCCATTCATTAGCATCTTCACCAGCATTAGTTAAGATTTGAGTGAATGGTGAGGAGCACGCCTGGAATACTATTTTACGTCCTTTACCAAAATCTGTATTATCTATACCTGTAATAATGTCTTTGGCTTTAAATAGAGCAACACCAGCACCAGGTAAAATACCTTCATCAAGTGCTGCTTTAGTTGCTTGTAAAGCATCATCAAGGCGATCTTTCTTTTCTTTCATTTCGATTTCAGTACCACCACCTACGTTAATGATAGCTACACCACCAACCATCTTAGCTAAGCGATCTTGCAAACGCTCAATTTCATATGGTGATGTTGAAGCATCAATTTGTGTTTTTAATTCTACAATACGAGCTTCAATCTTATCAGCATCACCTCTACCATCAACAATAGTAGTTGTTTCTTTACCTACAGTAATAGTACGAGCTTGTCCAAACCAATCTTTATTGAATTTATCCAAACGCATACCTTTTTGAGATGATACTACAGTACCACCTGTTAATGTAGCGATATCTTCTAAAATCAATGTTCGGCGATCTCCAAAGTCAGGTGCTTTAACAGCAGCTACTTTAAGAGCACCTCTCATTTTATTTACAATCAATGTAGCAAGTGCTTCACCATCGATATCTTCAGCTACAATAAAGAGTGATTTATTCTGCTGAGATACTGATTCGAGGATTGGAAGTAAATCTTTTACTTGGGTAATTCGGCTATCTACAATCAATAACAATGGTTCATCTAATACTGCTGTCATTGTATTATTGTCTGTCACCATGTAAGGGGATTTGTAACCACGATCGAATTGCATACCTTCCACAATCTCAAGTGATGTTTCGCCTGTACGAGACTCTTCAACAGTAACAACTCCATCCCTGCCCACTTTTTCAATAGCGGTAGCTACCAAGTTACCAATCTCCTCATCTCCGTTAGCTGATAGAGTAGCAATTTGTTTAATTTGCTTTTCATCAGTAATAGGTGTAGACATTTCTTTCAACTCAGCTACTACTTGCTTAACAGCCTCTTCAATACCACGCTTTATTTGAGTGGCATTTGTTGAAGCATAAGACGTTGCTAGCAATGCTTGAGAGGCAATAGCGTGAGCTAATACTGTTGATGTTGTAGTACCATCACCAGCAGCATCTACTGTTTTTTGAGCTGCTTGCTTAATAACAGTAGCAGCCATGTTTTCAATTGGATCTTCTAACACAATTGTTTTAGCAACAGTAACACCATCTTTAGTTGATGCTACTTGCCCGTGTTCTTTTTCAATTAATACGTTACGGCCATAAGGACCCATTGTAACAGAAACGGCATTATTGACCTTGTCAATACCGGCTTGAAGCTTTTCTTTAGCTTCTCTATCAAATTTAATTATTTTACTCATTTACTTTATTGTTTAAATATTCAATGTCTCTTAACATTTTTTCTCTAAGATATTTTAATGTAGGTTCGTTATATAATCTGTACCATTTCTTTCCTTTTTCATCCTCAAATATATTTTTTTCACGGAATACTATTTTGTCTGATTTCCAAAATTCAACAAATTCCTCCCATGTTTCAAGATGATATTCTACAGATACTAACGCCATTATTCTTCAATTATTGCTAATAAATCTTGTTCCTTCATTACGATATATTCATCGCCCTTAACTGTAATACGCTGCCCACCAAACGCAGGAAACACTACTACAGCACCTACAGGTACCTCATTTGGAATTAAATTTCCATGAAAGTTAACCAATCCAGGTCCAGTAGCAATTACTTCACCCATTAGTGGTTTTTCTTTACCTGCATCAGGTACAATGATGTTTCCATACATTGTTTCAGTTTCATCTTGTTGTTTGATCACAACGTGATTGTGTAATGGTTTTATTTTCATTTTCAGTATTTTTTCAATTAAATAAAATGTACGACAGGCCTTCTTAATTTCAAAACTTATTTAATCTTTACCTTTTTAGGTGCTTTTTCATCCGCATAAGGGATATCAATAATAAGCAGACCCTTATCTAATTTAGCTTCAAGTTTGTTTAAATCAAATTTTAAAGCAACTTTCCAAGCCAAATCAAACGAGCGTTTAGCAATTCCTCTTTGGATGTAAGAGCGTTCTTGTTCTTGTTGTCTTTCGTGTGATACACGTAGCGTATCTCCGTCTGTGTGAATGTCTAGATCTTCTTTATCGAGGCCAACTACGGCAAGCTCGAATCGTAAACCATCTTCTGTTTCGTAGATGTCAACTGGGTAGTTGATTTTGTTGTCAATTGTGTTGAATTGTGAATTTGCATCGAAGAAATTTTTCCAAACGATGTCGAATGGGTCCATTGCCCAACGTTGAATTTGTGTCATTTTATTTTATTTTATGCCCCCCTAAGGTGAGCGGTTATTTAATACATAACTGAGGCCTGTCGTACCTTTTGTTATGTCGTATATACGTATGTGAAATTATTCCTTCCCGACAAGCAAGTAGCAAGAATTTACACCTTCTTTGTTGTTGAATTCAATTTTCAATAATCCGTCTTCATTTACACTCAATGTACCTTTTTCAAATTCTTTATTTGCGGCTAATATTGCACTAAATTCAGCAATAGGGAATTTGATAATTGAACCTGGTACACTGGATACTGCTGCTTGGATTGTGAAGTTGATTTTATTTGTGTGTCCTTCTGTGCCACCTAATGTGAATTTAATTGCTGGATTATTATCAACATCAGTTGATTGTTCAATAGCAAACACTTCGGTACCTAGTGCTTTACCTGCTTTGAGGAATTTAATAACGAAATCCATGCTGAGATCAGCTACTAATTGGTATACTGGTTCATCAATACTGGGTACTGATGGTGTTAGCATTGTATCTGCTAGTGCATATTCTAGATTATATTCATTGTCAGCAATGAGTAACTTTGATGCTATTTTACCTTGTTTTTCAACCTCTAATGTTAGGAAGTGGTCAGTAATGCCAATCAATTTTAATAATTGAGTAGTGTCATATACTCCAAACTCACAATCATCAATTTCAATGTTAGGAGCACATAGTGTTCCTACTAGATTTTTTTGATTAGAGATAAATTTAGTTGTTAGTGTTTTATCGACTACATCGATTTTAACACGTTCAACTAAACCATTCAGGTAATATTTTTCAATAACGTCTTCTAAATATAATTTTTTCATTTCCAGAGTATTTGAATTAAAACTATTAAGGTTCCTAAGCCCAAACAAATAAGTGTTTTAGGTGTTAGTGGTTCTCTAAACATATAATGAGACATAACAGTGAATGTCACTACACCTATTCCAAATCCAATTAGTCGTGATGGCCATATTTGTCCATCAAATGCTTCTACGAAATTCTTAACAGACATCATGAATAGAAAGGATATTGGTAATCCCATTAATATACCAAACCACATATTATTTTTTATCCAATCAATTTTAAGTTGACCTTGTAATTGAAGAAATGTAATAATTTGAGCTAATAATCCGAATATGAAACCTTTTAATAAATGCATTGAATGAATATATAACCTTTATTTTGACTTACCAAAATTTATACCAGGGTTTAGTAGGTTGTGGTTTTGATCGTCTGTCTAATGTAAAATCTTTATTAAATAACTTATTAGCTATTTTATAAAAATTATATTGATCTTTTTCTTCAATTTTATTTAGTCCTATCAGTACTACTACAGGCGCTGTAACCTCAGTACCATCTTTTTCAATTATTTTAATTGTTGTGTCTATTCTAATTTGATGGTGACTTTGGTTTAGGCGTATCATTGCTACATAAATTTAAAGAATTTGTTAATTTTTGAGTTTAAAACTGGGAAATCCCATCCTAAGTCATTAAATACACCTGTTAGTTTGTTTAGTAGTACTGAATTGAATGCTTCTTCTCTATCAACATATTTGTTTATAAAGTCAAGTATAAATTCAGGATCTTCACCATTACCTCTAAAGCCAAGTGTATCTATGTTATAGGGATTTGGTTTCAACGATACATATTTCATCTTATCGCCTTCTACGAATCTTGAATATTTCTTGTCTAATTTTTTAAATTTAAGTAAATCATTATAATATACTGCTGATTTTGTATTAATTGGGGCTTTTAATTTAAATTCACTAAATATTTCACCTGGTGATGGTCGTTTAGCAATATATGAATTAATTTGTTTAACGCCAGTTGGTTTAGCAATGTCTTCCCAAGGTAATTGATCTAGCGATACTTTAAAATCAATAATTTGTTTATCGATTTCAGCTTTAGGTTTACCGCGCATGATTTCGGTTAGTAAATTTTGACCGAATTTCTTATATAGTGGAGGCATATTAGATTTCATTAGATCTAATCCCATCATAATCATCTCTTCAGTGTCAACACCTTCCTTATTTACAATCAACATTGCGTAGCGACGTTTACCAGCAAAATAACCCCTTTCAATAATTACCTCTTGCTTTAATTCGAAGTAATGCTCACGCTCATTTAGATTAAATGCTTCAATAGCGAATTGTCCAATAAATGCATTTGCTGCTTTTTGAACTTCAGTAGCAATCTCTAATATGTTTTTAATTACAGCTGCTTTATCATTTGTATCAGCAGTTAATAGATCCTTAACTTGAATGAATAATGAATCGGTATCTGATGTTACAACGTAATCTTTATCTTCAGTACCTAGCTTATCATTCATCCATTTATTTACAAACTTAATTGATTCTTGAGTAACTCGTTGACCAGTAAGCGTAATAGCAGACGAAATGATCTTATGTCCATCTGTATAGCGCCAGCCGTTGATTGCGTAGCAGCCATAAACGTCGTTTAGTTTAATCTTATAAGCGTGTTGTCTGCGGTTGTAAAATTCACCCATAGCCGCATCACCTGATTTATAAGCTTGTTTCATTTTATTTTTATATTCAACGCGCTTATTGAACCAGTCAGTTAATACATCACATACTACTGATGATTTATCTGTTCTGAATATTGCACCTGATGCTGAGGTAATCCAATTATTGTTTTCAATCATTTGAACTAACTTACCTACTGATACTTGTGTTCTGGAGGTAGTGAAATTAGTATTTAATTTTTCAATAACTGCTACATCATCAGGATCCATTTGCTTTAGTTCAGCATATGTCCATTGGTTATCGTATTTACCACTATTAACTATTCTACCAACTAACGTTTCAATACCAATATTGAGTGAACGGATGATTGAAGGGTATAGAGATGTAAAGTCCAAGTCAATAACCCATTGATATAATCCAGGAGTAGGTTCTTTTAAGTACCCACCAGCATATTCATCACCAGTAGCTTCTTTAAGTGATGGGTTGATTGTAGTTGGTTTATTTGGTGATACTATGTCTTGACGTTTAAGATATGTCAATATAGCTCCATCATTTAATACAGTTGATAAATAGATCTGTTCATATGGTACGTGACATAGATGACAGATAGCAACTGTTAAATCAATGAATTTGAGTTTCTTTTCTAACTCAAGTATAATTTCTACGTCTCGTAAGTTATATTGAATGAATTTATTTATATCAGTTTGAAATAATCTATCAAGTGATCCCTCGTACTCTATCTTATTTAATTTAACGTATTTTTCTCCTATATCATCTAATTTATAGGATGGTTCTTGCTTTACAATGAACTTTTTAAATAGCAACATATAATCAAGATGATTAATACCTGCTAGCTCAATTGGTTGAGCAGTATCCCATTCAGTAAAGTTTAGTTTGCGAAGTGGTGATAGACGAGCAGCTTGTTCTTTGCCTAATACATTACACATTCTATAGTACATGTAAGGCACATCGAAGAATCCACTATTCCATCCTGTGATGATAGTTGGATCTAACTCTTCCCATAGATTAAGGAAATCAGCTAGCATTTCAGCTTCAGTATCGAATGGTCTAATTTCCCTATTATTTTCATTTATATAGCTCAGCTGTTTCTTTTCATCTAGGATTAAACAGTAATACTTTTGAGTTGTATTATCGTATACAGCTACTGAGGTCATCTTCATAGGAGCTGTTTTAATGTACTCAGTAGTTAGAGTTCCACCAATTTCACACTCAATATCGAAGTATACTATGTTTTGATATTTGGCAGTATCGTCACTGTCCTTATAGAGATCAATCAGTACACGAGTACATCTATCAACGTCTTGCTCGTATAATGAGGTATCTTTCCAATTATATTTTTCAGTTGGAGTAGCACGTTTATCATCTAATGTCTTTAAAGGACCATTAGGTGTAATCTGATATAATTCAGGAGTGTACTTGAAGTCAAGCCATCCTTTTTCATCATCACGCAGATGATAAGTGTAAGTAGATCTATCGTAGTAAATTGCTTGATACATAACCCTTAAATATACGAATTTATTTTGACGAAGTCAAATTACAATCCAAATTTTGCTTTATCAGCATTATAGTTTTGTAAAACTTCAGCGGCTGTTAGAGATACATTATAGCAGTAAACTTTAGCTATTCTACCATTTAATAAATTACCTGCTCCATAAGCTGCTATATTTGTTGAGCCATCTCCTGTAAATGCTGTTTTAATTGTAGTATAAGAACTATCTAATGCACCATTAATATAAAGTTTCATTCCATCAGTTGTATTAAATGTAAGTGCTGCATTGTACCATGTATTTAAACTAAATGTAGCTGTTGATGGATAGTTACTTGGAAATCCAGTCCAGTTAGAATGACCATTATACATTTTATTTCCTCCTTGGAAAAACATATAATGTCCACCTACATCACTGCTTACTATATTATTATCAACATATGAGTTTAAATAGAACCATACACATTTAGTATAGCTTGTTGATGATAATACAGCACCTGTTCCTGAACCTCTTTGTGTTGAGCCATTAAAAGTAAAATATGATGGCGCTGCGGCCGTATATGTTGGTGTACCAACAAGTGTAATGTTTTGTTGTGTGCCTGCTAAATCATACCATGTAGTTCCTGAGCCAGGATATGATGTAGAGTTATTAGCATCTAATTGTAAAGTAAGTCCGTTAGTAACTATAGCATTAGTGATAGACATACTAAGTCTACCACTATTGCTATTATTAACTAATGTAAAATTACCTGCTCCGCTTGTATTTGATAATGTTAATGGCATGCATATAAATATGCTTCTTATAATGAAGCTCGTTGCTTATCATTTTGCCACTGACCATCATACTTTTCAGCTGGTGTACATTCGTGGAAGTAGATTTGGGCTACTCTGGCATTTTCCTCAATGAATATTGGACAATGAACATACATTAATGTGCCCATAAATTCAGTTTCAAACCCTGGATCAAATACCGGGCTGTTAATAATTGCACCGTTGCGGTACAGGGATGAGCGTTGTTTAATAAATGCTACACGATTATCTGGGATTTTACATCCTTCATTGAATGTGATGTCATATACACCTTCATATAATAACCAACCTGTTACTCCATCTAAATTAATCAAGCCATATGGTTCATAGTTAGTAAGTTGTGTTTTATCTTTTAATACTTTACCAATACGATGACTAGCCATATCTCTTTTATTGCCTACTGCATTAACTTGCTTTAAGGTAAGATCATAACCAACTTGAGCTGGTTTACCTTGAGCGCGTTCAAGGCGCAATAATCCTTCGTCTAATATTTGTTGTGCGTTTAACATATTTTTATTTTATAATTCTTCAATAATACCTAAAAACTCAGCTAGAATTAAGCTAACACCTGCTGCTACTAGGCTTTGACCTATAATAGCACAGCCCGCAAATATTCTAATACAAGATTTAACAAAACTAATCCAGAAATGCCAATTTGATTTTGATTCTTTAGGTTGCATATTATTTCATTTTAGTTCCGTTAACTTCAATTGCGTGAAGGAATTCTTCACGGATCAAATTATCCTTTTCCATAAACACACCACTAAATTTATTTGTAGTCATTACAGATGGATGTTTAATACCACGATGTGAGCAGCATGTGTGTTTACAAGCAATACTAACTGCTACAGACGGACAATCCATTTTGGTAGCTAAGTAATCGTGGATTTGCTGTGTAAGCGATTCTTGCATCTGTGGACGACGTGAGAACCATTCTACAATACGATTCAACTTACTTAATCCAATTACTTGTTCACCTGGAACATATGCTAAGGTAGCATACCCTGTAAATGCTAAGTTGTGGTGAGCACACATACTAACAATAGGAATACCTGATTGGATTACTAATCCTTTGTACCCATCATCATTAGGGAATACTGTAATGTTAGGTTCATCAGTAATACTACCTACAATAAGATCCTTAAGCCATGCTTTAGCTACACGACGAGGAGTATCTACTGTTTGTCTATCTGCTTTATAATCAAATCCTACTGCTGTAAGGAATTGAGCATATGCTTCAGATGCTTTTTCAATCATCTGTTCTACCTGCTCTGGTGTACGAGCTAAATTGCCGTTTGATTTCTTTAATAGTTCCATCTTTATTTTTATTAAATATATGATTTTAAATTTATTCTCCCAACCAATCTTCAAAGTCACTTAAGATATCTTCATCATCAGAATTCTCATATAGCTTGGGATCACTAAAGGAGAAAATATCATCTAAGTACATTTCAATTTGTGTGTCAGTTGCTCCGTTGCTTCTAAGCAAATTAGCAATACGTTGTTCAGTTGCGTCTAGCATAATTAATCTATTACAATTATTTCTCCTGGGTTGTGAGCAGGAGTATAAAATTCAAAACGATGTTTTTTCAATGTTGTTTCTACTAGTTCTCTCATTTTGTCTGATCTGCCTGTTATAATACGGAATGGGGTACTATTCATTAGAATAAAGTTCTCAACTGTGTCCTTAACATCATAGTGTTTTAAACCATGAAGATCTAGCTCTTTCATTATACATTCAACGTTTTATTCCAAGCTGCAATATGCAAACGAGTCAATCCACGGAACTTATACTTCTTAGCCATCTCCAAACAAAACTGAGTACGCTCTTCAAAGTTAGCTACGTCATCTAATCCTGGCATGCAGACTACATTCTTAAGAGGTATGCTAAGTGGTAACACAAATTCGCTAAAAATTTCTTGTACGTCTTCTTCATTGGATATTACAAATTTAAATTGATAATTCGGATGTTCCATGATGCGTTTAAGAGCTTCTTCGTTGAAGCGTTGCTTCTTAGTCATACCTGAGTTTGCTAACTTGGGTGAGCAGTTAATTTGATCAATTAATTCAAACAAATTATCTTCAATTACAACTGTACCATTAGTTTCTATTTCATTAAATGGATTTAAATCCATGTGATCGTATACATCTTCATCTAATACAGTTGTATTTTTTAATTTATTCAATGTTTCATAGTATACTATATCATTCCAATACTTATGAAAGTTAACAATTGCTTCTTGATGCCCTTTAATTGTAGGTTCACCACCAGTCCAAATGATATGGATAGTACTATTCTTAATATCTTCATAGATACCTTGTTCCTTCCATCTATCAATTAAATATTGGAATTCTTTATCTTCACCTCTCCATAACCATTGAGATGTACTATCACAAGTCCAAGTTGCTTTACCTTCAGCATGTAAATCACCTACGAATATTTCACCGTCTTCTAGATTCTTATCTTTCTCTAATTGATTGGCAAACTTACGGCTCATACCGCAAGTTAGGTTACAGATACCTAATCTAACGAAATATGATGGTACTCCACTGCTTATTCCTTCACCTTGGATGGAATAGAAATCACTACTGATTAGTAGTTTATTTGGATCTATTTTACTCATTTGAATAATGTTTTTATATAATTAAATATAGGACTAAGATTTTGCCAATCAAACATTATAACCATAGCATTAAGATGTTTTTCACCACATAGTCCTAATATGTGGGTTATCTCATGTATCATTGTCTTTGTTTTTCTTTAAGTTTATTACGCTTAAGAGCTTTTTCACTGATTGTTACTTCTTTCTTTTCAGCCTCTTCAGTTTGTTTTTCTGACACTGGTACACGTGTAGCTAATTTCCATTCTGATTTCGCTATATAAGACCATTGAGAGCCAACCATTTGGTTAGCTTGTTTATTATCTACTCTGATGATGTTTCCTGTTTTTGTATTTTTTAAACACTTCATATTGTCCATGTTTTATTTTATAGTGATTGAATATATTGCTTTAATTTATCTGATGGTTGCCATCCTAAACGCTCCATAGCGTCATTATTTTCTCTTAATGTTTCTCTATAGTTGCCTTTTTGATTCGGAATATATTGTTTTTTACATCCAAATTTTTCAACAAACATGTCTGCTACTTCATTTATAGAATAATTTTTACCTGTTCCTAATTCCCAGGCATCTTCATGTTTTTCTTTACTTGTTCCTATTTTATATAATCCATCTACAATATCATCTACATGAGTAAAATCACGGCGTTGTTCTCCATCACCTACTATTGTAAGTGGTTGACCATCTCTTACTTGACGTCTCCAAATACCAGTTACCGCAGCCCAATCTCCATCTACTATTTCATGAGGACCATAAACGTTATAAAATCTAGCAATTTCAATATTAGTATTAAAAGTAGTTCGATACATTTTACATATTTCCTCTCCTAGATGTTTATAACAAGCATAAGGTGATTGATATGGATTGTGCCAACGAGAAGATGAACCAGCATATATTAATTTTGCTTTAATGTGTTTTGCAAAATCACATACTTCTTGAGTTCCGATTGTATTAACTTCAAATGTATTATTTGGGTTTTGAAATGATGGTTGGATTCTACTTAGACCAGCTAAATGATAAATTAAATCAATGTCTTTATCCATTGTTCCAATTGATCTAACATCACCAAAATAATAAGTACATCCCTCAATTTCATTTTCTCTTAAACCACTATCGTAATTATCTAACGATTGAACAGTATGACCTTTATTAAGTAATCTTTTAATAAGATTAGTTCCAATAAATCCTGCTCCTCCTGTTACTAATATTTTCATAAATTTGTAATTTAAAATAAAACATCCCCACTCTCTAGGAAATGGGGATGTTGAGTTTGTTGGCTTATTAAGCCGTAGCTACGATATAATCTTCGTTGCGCATGCGGCGACGAGTAAGATTATACATTGCGTTAGCGATGGTTTGGTTTACACGACGCTCACCAGTGAGGGTGTAATAAATCATACGCTCTGTGTAGCCTGTTTCGTCTGCAAGACGAGCTACATCGCCATTACGTTGACGGTTCTTAAAGAAGCTCAATTTTGCTGTGCGATTAAGGTAATTCGCACGTACCTTTGTCTGATAACTCATAACTATAAGGGATATTTGTTTACAAATTTGTTGTTCTATGTTGTTCTAATACTTTTTCTACGTGTGCTTTAGCTACTTCCCATTTTACAGGACCAGTTTCATCAGCATAAGCTACAGGATCTTTACGACCTAGTTTAATAAAAGATTCAATACGTTCTACTGATGCTGCTGATTTATAATCAGAGTACCATACTATTTTTTCATCGTATGTTCCAATAATAGGAATAGGTTTGTAAGATGTATTAGTACGTTTATATACTTCATCAAAATCTAAATCTAATTTTTGACAACATACTTCTCCATCTCTTAAAATGCCTAACTTGTCAGTATGAAGGTAAGGAGTATAATGTGATACTAATTCAGAATCCCAATTACCAATCTTAAATGCTTCAAAATCAGCATCGCGAAACTCTTGTCTACAATCAGGATAAATAGCGTGGTCACCAGCATGAATACCCATCGCAATAACACACTCTTGTTTTTCACCTTTAGTAGCAACTGATAATGCTACTGCTTGAATTAATGAAGCAAAGATTTTATTGCGGTTAGGTACTACTGTTTCTTTCATATTATCTTGCTCGTAGTGACCTTCAGGAACGTCTTTACCACCTGTTACAAGTGCTGAGTTGAGTAATTGTTGTAATCCATCTAGTTTGATAATTTGATGTTTTACATAATTATCTGTTTTGTTATAGAACATTCTATCATTAATATATTCTATTAATGCTTTAGCACGCTCAAGTTCAACGCGATGTTTTTGTCCATAATCAAAGGACAATGCTGTTACTTCATAGCCATGGGCAAGTAGATGAAGCAGCAAAGTAGAGCTATCCATTCCTCCACTTAAGGATAATACTGCTTTTTTCATTAAAATATATTTTCTGTTTTATTAAATGCTTCTTCTGCTAACTGAGTGTTGATTTCAGTATAGTCTGTATTGTCTGTGAATATTTTTTTAATTAAAAAACATTCATCAAGAAATTCTTTAGTATACAACAATACTGGTCCACTGTATTTAGGATTAGTTACGTAACGTGAACTATAACTTGCTTTTCTAATTTTAGCATAGGCAGCAACTTGTGCTCCTAATTCTTTTCCGGCTGGTTGGCCTAAATAATCAAACAACGATAACATTTTATTTGGCATATTGTTTAAATTTGTTTACATTAAAGATAATATCTTCCATCTTGTCTTCCAAGTCTTTATCAAAGAGATCTTCTATCTTTTCAGTTGGTTTGAAATTAATACCACTATCTGTATAGCGTTCTCCTTTATAACCAACAATAATTGGATTAGAAGTGTCTACTGATTTAATCCAGTCAAATCCACTATAAGCAATTATCTCTTGAGGTAATGAGACACCAAGCAAATGATGGTAAATGTCTTTTCTAATAATATCTCTTTCCATTAACACTCTAATCAATTCAATTCTACCATACATCTTAGCATATACCGGAGTATGTTCGGGGTATTTGTTTGAGTATGCTTCACTTGAATGATTAAATGCAATGTGTTTATAACCTAAATCAACTAATGTTTGATATGTAGTAATTAAATCAGCTATGGTTTTACCTTGACATACTGCCATTAAATTAGTTTGATCAGGTAAATCTTTTTTATAGTTAATCATCCAATGCTTAGCATTTCTAATAGTAGCAGCTGAATCATTCCATTCATCAGGTACAATAAAGATATTAGGATTAACAATAAACATTTTATTAAATAGATCCTCTGTTGTATGTTTTACTCCTTCAAACAGACCATTATCCATGATAATAAAACGTTTATTTAAACGAGCTTTTTGAAAGAATAATCTATATCTATCTGATTTGTCTATTAGATGGGGAAGACAATAATCATAATCATTCCATGCATAACTATAATGTAATAATTCAATTGGCAGTTCGTGACTGACTTTCATATATTAATTTAGATTATTTGTTTTCGAGATAATTAATCTGCTCAGTTGATGAATCTGATATTTTTCTGTCGTCATATTCAATTACTCCTTTATCTGTTGCATATTGATTTACTTCATTGAATCTAACTTTCATCCAGTTATTTGCTTCAATATCTGAGATTGATTCTCTAAGACATATTGTGGAGCAATTTGGTGTTTCATAAATAGTTACTTTATGAATTCTAAGATTCTTATATGGTTGAAATAATACCATCATTGCTAGGAATACCTCTTTAGCAATATTTTCTACTGATGGATTGCAATATTGTCCTTCACCACTTAAAGACATTAACCATATTTTAGTACCATAATCTTTAGTAGTTTCAATTAATTTAGTGTCTTGTGGATTTAAAATCATACCGTGATCTAGAATATCATCAATCCACTGACATCCTACACGTTTAATTTCTTTAAAATCGATTGCATAACCGATTTCTTCCATTTCATTAAATTCAAATTCAAGCTCATACAGGTAAGTATGTCCATGAATGTTAAAGCATTTCATTCGTTCATTCATTACTCTATGACCAGAGTCAAATGAACCTTTTCTAGTGATGTATTGTTTTTTCATTATTTAAAGATTACTTTTACGCTATCAATTTTAGTTGTCTCTTGAGGGTGAGTATAAGTATAATTTCCGGCATCCCAAAAGATTTTAGAATATACTGTTATAGTATCTCCCTTAAAATATCTAGGAATAGGACCTACAATACGCTTACCCCACATCATCCCACTTTCAGGCTGATATTCATCTGCTGGTTGATACATGCTGCCAGGGAAATATTCTTTTAAATATATGCTTGACTCCTGCACAACAGACACAATACTGTTTCTATATTGGTTTAATACTACAGTAGTATCTTTTACTGGAAGTGGAGTATTAAAGTATGGGCTACTATATAAGCTAGTAAATGGGCTATATAATGGAATGTTAACTACCAGGTCATTTTGTCCTGCTCCTAATACCCAATATGAATTACAATCAAATTTAACACTCATTACTGATGTTCCATTGTACCAGTAGAATGGAATTAGTTTAGTTGCTTCAACATAAATGTCAAATCGATTTGAATTAGTTGTTGTATCAATTGGAACTAGATAATAACCTCTAGCGTCTTGAGGATAGCGCATAGCTAATTTTGATCGTTTACCATTTTCAAATGGGTATGGATCATCTCTAATACCAAGAACTTTCTTACAACTAGTAAATGCTAGGAGTAAAATAACCAGTAAAACATAACCTTTTTTCATATATTATTTGTCTTTATCTATGTTGATATTTGATTTAAATAATAGAGCAGCCATTAGTTGCAACCCACATGCTTGCCAAAACGTAATGTAAGGTAAATTAAATATAGCAGGCATTAATAGGTTCCAAAGTATTTGGAGTGGAAGTCCAAACAACAGACAAGCTAGGATCAATAATCCTATTATCATTAAAATATTTTCAATTTTCTGATTCATTTTCTATTGTATTATTATTTTCGTTAATTTGATTTTGCATTTCTTCATTCAATAATTCTTCCCCAATACTCGTCATAGATATTAGTTGTTCAACTATTTTTTCTAATTGTTCAGGAGGTATACTTTTAAGATCTAATGATTGGATTTGTTCAAGTTGTTTTTGTAAATCTTCTATTCTCATGATTTCAAATTTAAGTTTTTCCTTTGCCAGAACCACAGTTCCTTTAGTGTGTTTTAAATCGTATGGGCAATGTCTACAACCACTTCCACAACAATTACCTCGTTGAATGTGAGATAGGGCAGTAAATACTACCCTAGTCCCATCCATGTAATAATGAACTCCTTCTATAAATTTAGACGATTTCACAAGCACCTCCTGCACATGCTGCCTGATCCATCAATGCTGTTTCATCGCTAAATTCAACTACTTTACTTAGGTCAATATTATGTAAATGTGTTATCATTTCATCAAATTGTTCTTTAGTAATATCTTCAAATGGTGCTTGAGTATAAGTACCTCCAAAATAAGGTAATACTGATAGTCCATTGAATGTTTCTTTATTTTCCCACATCCATTGTCCTACTTGTTCCCATTCGCCTTCCTTAATTGATACAGTAGCAGATACGTTATTTGTATTTGCTCCTTTACGGTGTCCTTTTTTAACCCATTGTGTGTTAAATTTCTTAACACGCTCAAGCATATCCATTACATTTTCAGTTCTTAAGATAGAACCTTCTGGGGCACGTTGTGGAACTGAAATTACTGCTTGAATTGTTGGTTTGAAGAAATCATCTTCAACTAATTCTGGATGATGAATGGCAAGGTGAGTATAGATTGCTTCATTCTTACCAACACGAATACGGCGGATATAATAATCGTTATGCCAAGCGTGAATACCAGATGATGTACCCAATACCAATGAGCTAGTACCACTTGGTTTAACTGTAGTAACGCGAGCTGCTTTATTGATACCAATCTTTTCAGCTACTTCAGCATTTACTTCTTTAGCTAAATCAGCTGCTTTCTTTAAATCGTATTTTAAGATAGCTCCAGATCCAATACCTGTCATTCCAACACCCAATAAGGCATCTTTTTCAGTTGTTTTCTGCCATACATCTCTTAGATAATGGAAGTTAGTGTATGCTGCTTGTAATGTTCCGATGAATGCGCCTACACGTACTCTTTCGTTTAAGTCTTCTTGTGATTCAATGTTTGAAACATTTACTTCACATAAGTTGCAGAACTGATAAGAACGTAATGCAATTTCACAACATGGATTTGTTCCCCAATCTTTATCGTTACTGAAGTAGATACCAGGTTCACCTGATCCACTTAATTCAATTTTCTTCCATAGTTTAAAGAATTCTTCCTCATCAATCTTATGACGCATTACAACTGCAGAGTTGTTAGCACGGCCACGTTGTGGATTTTCTTCCCACCAATTACCAAACTTACAAGTTAACATTTCTTCATCATCTAAATTGAATAATGAGATAAGAGCAGCACGACGAATACCTCCTGATAATACAGCATCAGCAATGTGGCAAGCCATATCGTGTGCTTCTACTGATGATAATTTATCACCATTTTTCTTTCTATCAAATACTTTCTGGAGGTTAAATAAACATTCTTTTAATGGTTCAGGACCAGGTGCTTTACCACCTACAGTAATTAATTGAGCTCCTTTAGGACGGATATCTCTAAAATCAAATAAAGGTAAAGCAGCACCTGTAAAATATGCTTTACAAAGCATACGAACGGCATCAGCCCATCCTTCAATACTATCACCTACTAAATAACGTTTTGTTTTAGTTGGTACTTTAATTTCAGGAAGTTTTTCAATGTGATGAGTTTGTACACTGTATCCTACTCCACATCCTGATAAGAGAAGGAACATTATTTCACTGAATGCCCTCCAATCGTCAATAGGAAGAAAAGAACAATTAAATATACGAGCATTATTAAGCTCAATGGGCTTACCAGCGAATTGCAAACTACGCATTGAAGGCAAGACTTTTTTATCATAAACCAATTTATAGGCTTCTTCAATTTCATTTTTTAATTGTGGGAATTTTTCTTGGTGCATTAATTTATTTCGTGTCACTAATTCCTCCCATGTTTCCCTTCTATTTTTTTCAGGTACATACTTAGAATATTTCATGTAAGTAGTAATCTCACTAAGGATGCCTTGTGTTACGTCCATTTTTTGTTCTATTTTTTAGTTGTTTAGATGTTGTTTAATGATACCAGCTATAACCGATTTAGGTAACACACCACTAAAGCGGTATACTTGTGTTCCATCTTTTTCTAATATAACTGTTGGAACAGAAGATATTCCTTTTTCTATGGCTGCTTCTCTGTCCATGTCAACGTCAATTGTTTCAAAATGAGTATTTGTTATCTCTCTTTGCAATTCTTCAAATATAGGGGCAAGTTGCTTACATGGTTGGCACCACGTTGCAGTGTATCTTTTTACTGTTAACATATCTTTTATTTGTGTAGTTATAAATATAGTATATACTATTGTTCCTCTTCAAATTTAGCAAACTTACTTCGAAGAACAAATCTATCTTCTACTCCTACATCAGAGAAGTCATTTGTTTTCTTATTGTTCTTCTTAGTTTCAAATTCTTCATCATCTAGAGGTTGATCGTATATATCTATAAATCCGTTTGCGGTATTAATTTTGGAGCTGAATGTTAATCCATCAGCACCATATCTGTTTTTGATGAAGTGCCAGTTACCTGTTCCGTTTACTTTATCTTTACGTCCACGTGCTAATGATACAATGATATCTCCAATCATGATCTTATCGTATGATCCTGCTGCGTTTTTAGCTTGTAAGATATCTTCATCAGCGCCTGTTCTATTTGCTTGTGATGGTGATACAATTGGAATCATGAGCTGTTTTGCTAAACCTTTAGCATCAGTGTAAACGTCATCAATTTCATCCTTACGTTCCTTTCTACCTTTAGTGCGTAGCAAGTCCAAATAATCAATTATAATCAAATCGGGTTTAAACTCATTCTGATGTTCAAGTTGCTGAAGATGGGCCTCTATCGTATCTAAAGACGCGCGTTTAGGTGCGTATTCTTTAATCATTATTTTACCCTTAACCTTAGCAATTGATTCTTCCACATCTGTACGATGCTCATTTAGTTTATCAACATCAATACCTGAAAATATTGCATCATAACGTTTACCAACGTACCCTTCAGATAGTTCTAGTGTGTAGTGGATAACATTATATCCTAATGCTGCTGCGTAAGCACCCATAGCCATAACACCCCATGATTTACCACCGCCTGGGTTACCGAATAGTAGTACTAAATCGCCTTTACCATAACCACCTTGTGTAAGGTCGTTGAATGTTTTCCAAGGGAATGGAATAGCGCCTCTATCATCATCGCGATATCGTGTTTCAATATCTACTGCATAATCCAAACCAACGTTTTTATCTTCACCTGCTTTCATAGCATCGTTAATCAATGCTCTGATACCATCATAATCTCCCATGTTGAGTAGATCAACAGAGGTCATAATGGCTTTTTTCATTTGCTGGTTCTTACAGAAATCGCTAAATTCTTTTTCAACCCATTCCAAATCACTAACGTCAGCCATTTTATAAGCTTCACGAAGTGAGTCAGTGAGAGAAATTCGTAATACCTCATTTTCAATTTTTTTAATTTCGATTGATAATGTTTCAATAGTGGGATAAGTGTGATATTGTTGGAAGTATTTTTGAACGTATTCTACTGTCCATTTATGAGCACTGGATTCAAAGTATTCTGGGTCTAATGAATCTGCTATGTTGAGAAGGAACTCACGTTGTGTTAATAGTGCTCCTAGTACTTTAACTTGAAACGCGTTTCCGTATTGATTTAATTTACTTAATGTTGTCATAACTTATTTTATAAATTTACTTAAAGGAATTTAAAGGACCAAATACTTGATTAAGCCAATTAGGAGTATTTGGTATACTTTCTCCAAGGCGATCAGCTACATACATAGTCATAAATGCATGAGCATTCAATTCATAAGGCAAATTAAAACTACGTTGTATTATTTCTATATTCTCAGGTGATATAGGCATAGTCTGCAAATTCATCAGTTTACTATTAATTTCTAATTGATGTTTTCTTTCAACTATACGAGCATACAAATCATGTTCACCTATTTTATTGTTTGCTTTTTCTAACATTTCATTTAATGTTGTTGGTGTGTCGCTAGCTAATTCAGGAAACATTTTAATTACCTTTTTAGGTCCTAAACCATCAATACCAGGTAGGTTATCTGAATTGTCTCCCATTAATATTTTATAGTTAACGAAATTGTAGCTACTAACATTAAATTCATCTAATACGTCTTTTGGTTTGTATATTTTCTTTTTGGTTGGAGAATATACTTGAACCTTATTACTTACTAATTGAAGGAAATCTTTATCGGCTGATAATATTGTTACTTCTTTAGTTGAAGGGTATTTTTCAAATTTACCTACTAAATAGCCAATTGTATCATCTGCTTCAATTCCATCTACTACAATCATTGTAACTGGTAGGCATTGAAGGTACTGAATCAATCTTGCCATCTGGTTATTGATAGACTCGTTCTCTTCATCTTTAGAGCTAAAGATAGAGTAATTAGTCATTCGAGATTTATTTCTGTTTGCTTTATATTCAGGATATAAATTTCGTTTGGCGTTAGATCCTCCAGCTCCATCAAATACTATAATTACTTTGGTTGGTTCTATCATTTTGATAGCATACCCAACTGATTTTAAAAATCCAGTTAGGCCACCTATGTGGTGGCCGTCTGGATTTATATGGTTGATCATAGTAAATGATCTAAGAAAGGTATTTAAACCATCAATAATCAGAATGGAGTCAGAAACTCCACGCTGATCATTATTGACTTTGGACAACATGTCCGCATATTTATTCTTCATTTCCTTCGTTATCGATTTCGATTGTTGGTGATATTTTACTACTTTCTTCCCATTCGCTATTATCTTCAACCTGTACTAGGTCAGATACATCAATGGCTTCATTAAACCATTCATGAGCATAGGTTTTCTTGTACTCTTTAATTGCCTCAGGCGTATCAGGAATGAATCCGTGAGGAGTAACAAGTACAGTTGATGCAGTAGCAATACCATAATCAGCATGAATCTTATCGATAGCGATTTTAGTACGTTTTGCAAATTCTACTTTCTTACCCTTATGTTGTACACTAATTTTTGAAGTACCACTATTAGTAACGTTACCAAATGTAGCTACAATTGTAGCATCCCAGTACATTGAGTTACCACCTTTATTAGTCATACGAGGTTGACTCATAGGCGTTAATGCTGGTTGTACACCTGTTTTGTTAATAATGAATAATGTATTAGTGTATGGATAACTTTCTTTACGTGATAGTGGGAATTGTTGGTTAATGAAATTACCAAATTGAGTTGCCATAGCGCCTGCGTTCCACATAGGGTTATTATTACCTTGTTTAACGCTCATTTCGCATGGAATAGAACCTACTGAGTCCCATAGGAACAATAGATCATGAGGTAATTTACCATCTTTCTGTTCGCTTAAAATATCAGCAATGAAATGAGATACATCTTCAATAGTGTTTAGAGAGGATCTATCTACATAGAGGAAGAATCCTTTGTAATCTACTACTTCTCCAGTTGCATCATCAGGAACTGCTTCACACTGGAATCCCATTTTCTGAGCATGTGAGAAGTCCCATTTCATTTCAGTAATGATAAATACAGGCAATATACCTTGCTTTTGAGCTTCAACTGCTGCTTCAATCAGCATAGTAGTTTTACCTGTATCTGATCCTCCTCGAGCCACGAACACGTGGCCCAGAGGAATACCAGGAATTGAAAGCGCATCACGTAGTGCTGGTGAGAATGTTAACCAGCGCTGTTTTTTAAATTTTGAGGATTGATCTAAGAATTTGGATTTCTTAAACTTATCCAAATCGAAACCACCTTTCAAGGAGGCAGATACAACCTCACTAAGTGAGCTTTTTGCTTTCGCCATAAATCAGTTTTAATTAATTAAATAAATCGTCGAATTTGTCTGCGTTAGATGTCTTAGTTGCACTAGTATCAAGCTTATAGGTTTGTTCTACTGGCTTGTTTAGTTCAGCAAGAAATTCATCTTCCTCTTCTTCATCTTTAGATGCGATTGGAGCATCAGTATCTTCTTCGCTATCAGGATTTAACCATTTATCTAATAAATCTTTCAATTCATCAAATGAATAGTGTTTGTTGATAGTAAGAATGTCTGGTTGCTCTTCCAATGCTTTAGTTACTACTGTTGCATCTTCAGAGATAGGAGATGTTTTAGGCTTAACACGAATGTTACATTTGATACCTTTTCTACCAGCAACTACATCTTCAACAGCGTCGATTGTAAAGTCACGTCCATCAGTGATGTCTGTGAAATCACCATAATCTTCGTCTGCAGCGATACCTAACAATTGCTCATAAATTAATTTACCAAATTCCCATAGGCGAGCGCCTTGAGCTTCTTCACCACGTACCAATACTGGAACGAAGTAACGAAGTTTTGGTTCAATTTTTTTAGCTAATTGCCAATCTTCTTTGTCAGCAGATTTGCGGAGATTTTTTGCGAATTCAGCAATAGGGTCTTTCTCGTTCCAATTAGTCAATGCTAAGATTGGTCCTTTAGAAAAACCATAGTGAAAATAAACTTCGCGGAATGGATTTGATTTGTCGAACTTTGAGGGGAGAATTCGGATCTGATACTTACCTGGTTTTGGTTTCCAGAAGATCTTACTGTAATCGACTTTTTCACGTTTTTGTCCTTTGTTTTGAGAAGCGGACAACTTCTGCTTGATGAGACTTAAGTCCATGTTATGTTGTTTTTAAATGAGGTGTTCTATGAACACAATATTAATTGAATCTATGATTCTTCTTTATGGTTTCAAAACTTACTTATTAAAATCAATAATCTTGTGGATAGACGTATCTAATTTACGTAAATCCGGACCATTGGTTAATAATATGCTATTTTTATAGTCCTGCCAATTAATAATGAAATTTTTATCTAATATACCACCATTCAATGACATAATTAATGTGTTAAGTGCATTAATGGTGTATAATGTGTTACTTTCCTTTTTGCGGTGGAGTAATATTGTATTAGACATTGGAGATGAAGCCATATTTCCTGTATCAATGTTATAAGTACACATTAATTCATCGCTTTGGGGTGATTCAAGGATGAATATTTTGTTAAATAACACTGCATACTTGCGATTAATCGTTGCTACAGTTTCATCTAGGTCCGCAGGAGAAGTAAAGGTGCAGAATAGTTTGTTCAAGTCCAAAAAGTCATTTAGTTGTGCCGCCATAAATATTAGATTTTTTTCAAGCCATGATATGTATTACCCTGTTTAATATTAACGGGATAGTATATAATGTTTTGGATTTCGGTTAATAATTCGTTGCCATCTTCTTTAGCACAATCAAATAGAAATGCATCATAAGTGTACAACACTAATTTGGTTTGTTTATTTTTTAATATGTTCAATATTGCATTAATTAACATAACGTTTGTTGATGTCTCACAGCTTTGGATGACGTAATTCAGCAACTTAGCCGGCGTCATATCTGGTAATTCAGAGCGATTAAAGCAACGATTTTGTGTTTTAACATACCCCTGGTATTGAAATTCATCCCACAATTCATCAACGTATTTTGCTACATCTCTAAAGAATGGTTGGTCTTTATATTCAGCCCACACACCACCATACAACTGTTTGAATGTCAATTCTTTGGCCTCTTGTTGGCTTACACCTAATAATTCACCTAAATATTCATATGAATTTCTATCACTTGGGAAATTAAAGTCAATCATTTCACCAATTAATCGTGGGTGATATCCCTGAATATCAAATTCAATAAATTTGGTATTTTGTGGTCTATAGCACATTCGCTCACCATTGTTTTTATTCAGTGCAGCAAAATTAATGCTGTTATAGGTGTTGGACGGACGACCTGTAGTAGTATATAAGTTGTATTGGCTATATATTTTACCTTTAGCCAAATTAAATTCAGGGTATTTTAAATCATTGCCGTAGCAATCGATAAAACATTGCTTATCTACTTTAATACCTTGCGATTCAATCTCGTGAAACACGCGCGTAAGTGGGCCGTTATTAAACGCATAAGCAACGTTATTTGCTCGGTATTTTTGGATTATAGGTAGTACTACATCAAACACGTTCTCGCATTCTTCGTAGTGTTTACTAATAGGAATCAGTCGATTTACAGTTGGATAATTAGTGTGTTTGCTATAGTAAAACGTAATAGCTGGTATATTTAGTGCTTCTGTTAGGTTGGGTTGTTCGATAAAATTAATATCATATAATTTATCAGCATTGGGAAACCAACACATTGCTTCCTTCTTATCTAACACCCATAATTTGTTTGTGTTAGTATTAAGCCAATCAATAACTGATTGTTTATCTAATGAAAATGACTCATTGTGGTCTAAGCACAAAATATAACCCTTATGATCATTTAATGATCTAATGTATATTAAGCTAAGCGGACTAAGTTTAGGATGGAAATTGTCGTTGTGTGGGATGAATTTAACGAAGCAATCTTCAAACGGGCCTAGTTTAGATAATTGATCTTGTTTTTCTATTATATAAAACATATTTCATAACCTTTATCTTTAAATATAAGTTAGAAAATTTAGCCTTCAAAAGAATCGCCTGTTTCTTCTTTTAAAAAGGCAGTTATTCCAGGCATTTTCTTTTCTGCTTCCGCTATAGCAATATCATTATTTCCTTCATTATTCCATTTTATCATTACAGTGTTGTATATAGGGTCGGTTACAATCTTATCATAAGTACTTTTACTTATTTCTTTAATAATAATAGGAGAAACATTTACTTTATTAGTAAAATATCTATTAGTAAATGGAGTTGTTTGGTTGTTTGGATTAAAAACAACTGAAGGGACTAATGTTGGAGAGGTAAATTTAATTGTATTATTCTTAGCTACTTTTCCATAAACATAAGTAAAAGGATTAGTTAATAAACGATTAACATTATTTGAATTTATTCTTATTAATTCAGGCGCTGCTGAATCATATGTTTCCCCGGCGTATAATTTGCCACTACTTTCATAATAATACCCTTGATATTCTCTATATGTACTAACAAACATATACTCTTTACCAGAGGTATATTTGCTTTTAATGATTTGATTTTTTGGTACTCTAAATCCCATAATGTTTTATTTTATTACCCACAAGGGCTATCTGTTTTCATACCAGCATATAATTTATTATCTCTTGGAACTCTTTGATTATATTGGTATTCGCCTGGTCTATATTCCCAATGCCATTCTTCTTTTGCTACCCATCTTACAAATCCGTACTTGTGAGCATTATCTATTAACCACTGATATACTTTTTTATTAAGTGGAGACTTAATAGTTCCTGTTACTGAGCCTGTATTTAGATCAAATGCAAAAGCATTACCATGATTAGATGTTCCAGGTTTAGCTGTTAATGGTTTACCGTTTTTAAGGTAAGCACTATATAAAGTATCTTGAGAAGTAGAAGAAACTGAAGTTCCTTTTGTTGATTGTATTGGACCATTAGGACCAATAGTAGTGTAAGGTGATCTGAACCCACTATTTACTCTTAAATCAACTCCATCCTTAGCAGCCGCTCTTTTCATTAATATAATAGCTTTAGCTACATCTTTTCCTACTGGTTTTCCATCTACTACTGCTAATTCATTTACTGTTCCTGTGTTGGTGGTAAATGATCCTTTAATAATATCTAATTCACTATCTTTAATTGAAGAAACATCTGGTGCTACAGCTTTGCAGCCGTTTCCTACACCACTTGGAGTTGGAGTGGTAGATTTGGTCTCAGCTGTCCCTCCAGTTCCGCTAGATTCAGCAGGAGAAGTAACTTCTTTATATACTGGTAGAGCAATAGTTATATTTTCATAGTCAATTTTAATTCCAGTATTATCTTCTTCTAATATAATAGTTTGGGCAGTTAGATTTGTTGTCCAATCATTATTGCTTATAGAATGACCTATTTCTGTAACTATATACCCTAGTCTGGCACCAACATCCCCTCCCTTATACCCTCTAGGTAATACCTCATCTGGTATTTTAAATATATTTCCAATTATTATTCCTCCTATACCATCCATTGTTAAACTTAATTTAGTAGGAATAATTGCTTTACTTTTAGTTTTGGATTTACCTATAGTTTTAAAATAATTAATAATATCCTTTAACGCATTTTTATATTTGTTATTCTCATCTAAATCAAAATTAGAGTCTTTATCATCATTCCATTTTAATCTATTTATAAAAGTAAATAAAATATCTAATGCTGAAAAAAGTTCTTTAAATTTGGTTTGTGCATTATTATTAGATGAAGAAGGGGCTGTTTTTTTAGGTATAATTCTATCTATAATTCTTTTATTATATGCGGTTAATGTTGTAGTATCAGCAGCTAATGCTCCTCCCCCAGCTTGGGCACCAATTGCTATCATAGTAGATTGGTCCTGGAATATTTGGGATTCAAGATTATATGATCTTACAATAGAATTAGTATTTTGAACTTGTATTTCAAAAGCATTTTTATATGCTGTGTTTGGATTATTTCTATCAACATAGTTGATATCTATAATCTTGGCAAGATTAGTATTAGGGTCTATAAACAATTCAAAATTATTTACTTCTCCAATAGCTGTTGATATTTTTTTCAAAACATTTTTCATAAAATCATACAAAGCAATATCATTCTTTTCCTTTGTGTCTTGAGCAGCTAAATCAGAACTAGCACACATGTTATATAGCATACCTAAATTAACATATATGTTACCTATAATGCCTAATTCTTTTTTATAATCTCCATCATCAATAAAATATGGACGTTTTAAATTATCTAAAAAAGCAAGATTTTCAAGACTTTCTTGTTTTTCATCAAGATCTTTTTTAACCTCTGCTATTTGTTGATTAGCAATGTCTTCTGGATTTTGAGTAGCAGCATCGACTATTTTTTGTGCCTGTACAGCAGCCTTAGCACGCTCTTGTAAATTACTGTAATTTACACTTTCATTTCCATTGTTAAAAGTAAGAGCTTTGTTTATTTGTTCTTCATTTAGTCCTTCATCTAACAAATCATAAAAACTATAATATTCCGATATCTTATGACCCTTTTTATCTGCTATTGGATTAAATAGTTGTTTTTTGCTATCTACAGCAGTACCATTTTGAATAAGTAAAAAATTTCTTTGGATTTCTTTAAGTTCTTCAATAGCAGCATTGGGTTCTCTTCCAACATGTTTTTGAACATATTGTATAAGATCATTATTTATTTTTTCATCATCTGAACCATCAGCTGCTATAAGTTTTGTTACTAAATCAGTCCAAAATTTTTCTCCATCTGGAGTTGAAGGGTCGTAGTTTCCGTTTCCATATTTTAATACAACACTTCCTGTATCAGGAGGGACATTAGGTTGGGCATTAAATTTTATTCCTCCTGACCATAATTTGTTTTTTATTAAACAAACAGTAGGATCTATAGATAATTGAAGAGGATGAGCTAAACCTAACAAATACCCTTTTCCAGTGATTGCATTAGAATCAGCAGCATCACCTTCAAATACGGATAAACCAGCAAAAGGTAAATCAGCTTTTTGATCTTTTAATAAAACATAGTTATTAATTAATCTTGTTAATCCTTCTAAAGTTACATATATTTGTTCATCGTTTTTACCTATGTCTTCCCCTCCAGTTTGGTCTTCTGCTGATGATCTTATATTAATTGTTTTATGAAAAACATCATAATAATTTTTATATTGTTTGTCATACAAAAGAAAATGCTCACCAACATCACTAGTTTCACTTCCAATTTGTCTTGTAACCTTATACATTTCTTCAAAAAGACCAGCTAATATATTTTGAGCATAAGAGCTGGATAGGTTCATTTTTGATATATCAGGTACAACTTCACCAGGTAATTGTAAATTGGGAGATAATAATCCTACTGATGTAATTTTACTTATATTATCAAAAGGAGAGTAGTTTACTTTTAAAGATTCAATAATTTCCCCCATTGATATAATATTAGTTTGGCAATCATATCCTCCATCTGGTCTAGCTTTCCAACTGTAGTTTTTAATAAAACCATACATTGAATCATAATTACCTTCATATCCTTTTATTTCAACAACTTTTCCATCTTCTTTATACTTTCCGTCTGTAGCTTTAGCGTATTGTTGTTTAAATAATAATTCTTTTGTTGGTTTACTATTTATAATATCGCCGTACTGTACTGTGGTGTTTAATCCCTCTTTATTATCTAGATATGGAGACCATCCCCATTCTAATAATAAACTATATCCAGGGCGCATATAGAGTAACTCTAAATCTTCTAATTGTTTAATATCCCAACACTGGAATTTAATTGTTGCTTCTCTTAAGGAGCCATATGCTCCTTTTGATTTAATGTCAACATCAATAATACCAGGCATTGGGCGAATACCTAAACGATAAAATCTTCCATCAGAAGTATTTGTACTATATGCTTTAGAAAAATCACCTATTCCTTCACGCAGTTGTCCTTCACCACTTATAGATTCATTTAATATTCCTCCTTGTAGAATATATTTTTTTGCTAAATCGTTTGTATAATTATTTTCATCTTCAATATCACCACTTCCTTTATATATATTCACACTAGAAGATAACCTTATCCAAGCATTGCGTGAATTGTAATAAGTAAGATTTTTAGAGGTACGATTAGTTAACGCCTTTTGACGAAGACTAATCTGGTCTTGAATGGATAGATTGAATGAATCTTTAAATATTGACATAACATTATCTAGCTTTATTAAATTGATCAAATAGATTTAAAACATTACCTAAATTTGTTGGTATCCTTAATTGAGTACCTGGGATAGGAAACATAGAACCTTTAGTTACATTGTTATTAGCGGCTGATATTACCCACCACATTTCTACATCACCATAATAAGAATAAGCTAAAAGATCAAGTCTATCTCCTATATTAGTTATTACATAAACATCATCCTCAGATAAAGGAATATTAGGATATTGTTTACTTTTATAGTAAGGCTTACCTTGTGGGGTAACTAATGTAGTTTTACTATCGTATCTAGTAGCCATGTTTACTTTTTCTTGTTATTGGCGTTACGTAAATTTTTAGCTCGTAATCTTCTAGCTGTAAGTCTATTACTTAAATCCTCATTTGTTATTAATTCATCACCAGCATCAGTAACATCTTCTTCATCCTGAGCTGTTATATATTGTAATGTTGATACATCAGCTCCAGTATTATTTTGAGCAATATGAGATGTAGTAGTAGATTTTTTAGTAATAAGATTTTCACCTCTAGTTTCAGAACCAATAGGAGTAAAGGATAATGTTACTTCTACTATATGAGGCAATATTAATCGACCTACTCCTCCTTCTGTTTCATCTACTGATATTTCCCAAGGTGAATCTTGAGGAACCTTAAATGCTACTGAATTGATAATTCCTAATTGGCTATCTATCCAGCTTCCTATAGACATTCTTACAAGTGGTCCTCTCATTAATACTCCGCTATAATCAGGCATTGCTTGGCCCATTAAGAAGTTTAGTTTTTGATATATATATTTCATTTCCTCTTCTGACAATGCTGCTATTTTAAAACTAACACTTATTTTACGGGTAAATCCATTATATATGAAAAATTTATCTCCTCTACCAGCATATTTTACATCATTCCATTCTGCATTTGTATCATCAGATAGATCCGTTATATATGCTCTAAATACCATCCAAGTTCCATTATCTGGACTGTCAGTATTTACGGCTTGTATTCTAAAACGTACTAAATCTCTTATTCTTCCCCCAAGAGGAGATATATCTGCTCCAAAATATTTGTTTTCATCAAACATTGGAGTTAAATTAATTAAATCTTGTCTGCCACTTCCTACTCTTAATTCACGAGCAACTTTATTCCACGGTATGTTTATTCTTACTACTTCTCCATATCCATTTTCATATAATGGGTATGAAGTAGCGGAAGGTAAAATACCATTTATAGGATTTGCGTCTCCTACATATTTTTCTCCTGATCTTTGGTCATATAATCCAAATTCATTAGCTATCTGTCCTCCTACTTTATCTATATCACCCGCTCCTCTTAATTGTCTAGAATCAATAATTTTTTTATACGCCTGATAGCTTTTATTGATGTTTCCTAATTTGATTTCAGTAGTAGGAGGAACATTTGTTTCTACTTCACTACCAATTAAAGCATCTCTAGTTGAATCAAAACCATTTGGAATAGTTATGTTTTGGGTATTAGGATAAATACCAATATTTTGATTAGCTTCACTTCCTGATTTAAAGTATTGTTTAGATACTCCTAGAGCTCCATAATAAAATATGTTTTGTTCTGCTTTTAAGCGAGATTTATTTTCAGATCCAGTATCAGCAGTTTTAGCAACATATGTTAAAAAAGAAGTATTAGGGTTAGGTATTTTATTAAATAATTCAAAAGGCTTAGAACTAAAAATAGAACCCGTTAAATTAGATAAACCATAATCTGTTGTTTCCTTAATCTTAACTGATTCTCCATTTCCTTCATCACTTCTGGTTTTGCCAGCATAATTTGAACTCCATGTTTTAGAATCAGATATTTTCTTTGAGTCATTGGTAATTTGGAGTGTTCTATTAATAGTAGTACTTCCTAAAATACCATAAACAGAGCTAGGTCCTCCTTTATATTCATCTATAACTAATTGTTCTGGTTTTAGTCCACGAATATTTACTCCAAAAGTAGTAGCTAAATTACCAAAAAAGTTTCTGACTTTATTTACACCACTGTTTATATTAACAGTTCCTTTTGGGTCTCCTAATTTGAATTTATCAGTTAACTTTAATAATCTATTGTCGTTATTTTCATTATTAAATTGAACAACACTAAGATATTTGGTGTCATCTGTCTGTACAGGTAATATGCCATGTCTATTAAAGTGGCCACCAAAAGCATTAACTGGTATTTGAGCTATTGTATTAATCCCTAAATTATAGATACGAGTTGGTTCTTTAGCAAAGAAATTAGTTGCACCTTTTTTAGATTCTAATTTAGGATTTGATAATTGTAGACCAACTTGTTTAGTTATGAATAAGGGACCTTTTGGAAAATCAGTTAGAAATTTACCTATACGTAAAGTATCTACTACAGAGGCATTAAGCGCTCCAATGAATCCACCTCTAACTAATCCATCATCAAATTTAGTTAAACGTAATCTATTAAATGGTCTATCAACAGTATTAATATCTGTTTTTATATAAGGCAGACCACTATCGCCTCCGCCTTGGCGGTCAGAACCATACTTAAGTGACTTTAAGTTTGTTTGTAAGTCTATTAAAGGCATTTATATAATTAATAGCGTCCGTCTCTTGGGCCTAATTGCTTATATTGACGACCTTGTTTAGATTTATAGATTTGAGATACTACTCCAATAGGTTGCATATTTGGAGCCCTATTATCTAATTCATCTAATTGGGATTCAGGTTTAACTGTAGTATTACCATTTCTGTTAAAGTCTTTTAATCTAACTTGTGGGATAGAATTAACAGAATATGTGTTTTGTAATTTACTAGCATCTGGATCTAGATTAGCTGAAGCGTCAATATAACCCCAACCAGCTTGCTGTTGTTGTGGATTAAATCCATTGCCTTGTAAGCTTAAAGTGCTGTTTGATAATTGATCAATAATTGGCATGATTATATTATTTTAGTGGTTTGATATAAATATTAAAAAGTTATGCTACTTTATATGAACCTTGTGTTAGTGTTGAACCAACTTTTTTACCATCCATGTTAACTGATGTGTCTTTTTCATATAACCTATCAATAGAGGCTTTAACAGAATTAATAGCAGCGATCATTGGTGTTAAATCAATTGAAGGAGAAATAGCTTCACCGCCACCACCTCCACCTAAATTAGTACCTGCTACTACTGTGTCTTTATCATTTAATTTGATAGCTCCTTCTGGTGCAAGTAATGTGCGTTTACCATAGCCACCCTCAGACATTATGTCATCTCCTTTAAAGGATGATATTAAACCATATATAGCAGCACCTGCTCCTAATATGATTGGAAGTAAAGTACCAAAAGATAAAGCGGTTGCCGCTGTAGTTTCAGCAACTGCTTTTGCTGTTGATATACCTAACATTCTACCTAATTGGGCAATTACTACATTACCTACTCCAACTCCTAATCGATCAGCAATTAATTTTTGTTGAGAATACCAAGCAATCAAGGCTTGAGAACCGGCTATTAATTTAGAAGTAGTATACCAAACAGCTAATCCAGCACCTATTGAAGTTATATACCCCATAGCTGTACTTAATATGTCTAAAAACTTACCAAGAGGACCTGCTACTAAATTACCAAAGAAATCTTGTAATTTTTCAATAGCACCATTAAATTTTTCTTGTATTGTTTGTCTTTTTTGTGCTTCTAATGCTTCTTCTTCTGTTATTTGTGCTAATGTTTTTCCACTTTCTTCAGCTTGTTTTTGCTTTTGTAATTGATCAGATAATTGATCTGCATTTAAACCTAAAGCCTCTGCATACGCTTTTTGGGCAAGTACATTCATACTTGAGAATTTCTCAAGTGTCATTCCTTGATTAGCAAGTTCTTCTGCTAATGCTACTTGGTCACCAGCTAAAGCAGCTGCTCTAGCTCTTTCTAAGTTCATTTGTTCTCCTGTTAACAACTCAGCTTTAAGTTCATTTTCAATTGAGGATTCAAAATTTAAGAGTGCATCACCCTGTGCTTTAGTTTGTTCAAGCGTAGTACCAAATGCTTTCATTGCTACTACTGCTTTAGTAATACGTTCTGGGTTGTATCCTAAAGTTGCGGCTAATTGGCCAGAAACTTTAGCTGCCTCAGCCATTACTTGTTTAAAATTAGCTCCTACTTTAAATGAATTTCTAGCAGCAACAAAAGCACCAACCATTGCTTTGTTAGTGTCAGAAGCAGATTTATTATTTAAAACAGAAAGTCTATATATTCCTGCTGCTTCATCTGCTTGTAACCCAAATTGTTTAGTTAACATTATTTGGGTTTCAAGAGTATCTGCTGAATATTCTGCTACTAATCCAGTAGAAGTATTCAATTCATTCATTGCCTCACCGGCATTTTTTAAAGTAACATTTATGTTGCTTGAATTTTGGGCTACACTTACTAAATTATCCGTTACTCTATTTGCCTCACTAGCACCATAACCTAAATTTTTACTTATCTGTACTGATATTTCATTGAATTTAAGAGCAGATTCTAGCATGACTTTAAATAAACCTCCTAAAGTCATCATGTCTTTAATCTTCTTAACATTAAATTTTTCTTCTAATGCATCAAGTATACTTTTCTGTTGTCTTAATGCTATTTCTTTTTTAGTTAATTCAAGTTCTTCTTGTTGTTCCTTTATTATAGTTTGATGGGCTTTAGCGGCATCGTCTAATTGTATAGCTAAATTTCTTTGTTGATCTTTTGTTTCAATCGTTTTTTTAAGATTCTTTTCATGGATATCTAAAACTGCTTTACTACTTTTTTCTTCTTCTCTAGCGAGGGCTAATGCTGCTTTATCTAGCGGACCTTGTGCTCTTTTTATTTCTTCAATTCGGTCTTGAATTTCTTGTTGTTTATCTAATTCTGCTGCTAATTTTTTATTAAGATCTATTTCTCTTACACGAGCAGATAAAGATTCATTTATAGCATCTATTTTTGCTTTTTCTAATTTATTAGCAATATCAGCATTCTTAAGTTGAGAAAATTGTAATGCTTGTATAGATTTATTTAGATCTTTTACACTAGAAGTTTTATCTAAACGTTTATTAGTGCTTTTTTCAGTTTCAGAAGCGGCTTTTGATATTTTTTTAGATATATCAAGTATTTCTTTTTCTTCATTATTTAATCCCCCAGCAGTCTTAGCCATTTTCTCGTATGTACTAGCTAGTTCTTTAGCAGCGGCATTTTGCTTTTGTATGAGTTCCAGTCGTTCCTGTTCTCTTTGTATTTCTTCTGGTGTAGGTGATGGCATAATCAGATATTACGTCATATAAATATTGAAAGCGCCTATTTTTTAGGCGCTTTTGCAATATAGTTTGGTTTGGGAGCTATGTTTGGTCGTGCTATATCTTTACTACCTGTTTTGTTTTTTAACATGTTTTGTTGCTTTTCTGCCTCTTCATTTTGTTTATCATAATGTTCTTTCATTAGATTAAACGTAGTTCGGCGCAACCATAATGGCATATTATATACAGTATCCCAATCATATCCACCATTTCCATGAAATACTATTTCATGGATTTGTTTGAATAGTATAGGTCTATACTCTGGCGTCAGGCCAAAAAAAGTTTAAAGAAATAGGAATGTCTATACCCTCCCCTGTATAGTTTTCATCTTCAGGAATGAACTTTAATTCAATATCAGGTTGGACATTAGAATAATATTCACGTAATGCTCTAGCATCACTAGCTAATAAAAAATTATCAATAAAGTCGCGAATTGATTTTTGATCACGATCTCCATTAACAGAAGTAACCATGTGTTTTAAACGAGTTGTAACGTCAAATGAACCATTTGGATTTACTTTAGTTAAACCTTTAATTTCGGCTTCAATTTTTTTCTCATCACCGTGTGTCAATAATTTAAATGTAACAACATTACCAGATTTAGGTAAACTAAAACTAAATTCATTTACACCGTTTTTAATTAAAGAAGCGTCTAATTCTTTTTCTTTTAATGTAGATAAATCTACTGTTGCTTCTATTTCTTGTCTACGTTCATTATTATATTTAAATGAATATTCAGCACCATATCCTAAAATACGAGCAGCAACTAAAATTGCATTTTTATCACCAATCAATAATTCATCGTAATTAATAGGAGTAACAATCAACGACTGTAGCAATTTATCAACTACTGTACCATTTTTAATAAAGTTACTATTGGTAAGAATATCTTCTTCCTTAGCCGTCATATACTTCATTTCAATTTCACCTTTTGAAAGTGGTGATTCTTTAGGATACAGTAAACCTTTAGAAGGTAATGAAACTTTTTCTGTTGGTAACTTTAATTCAGCCATAAACTAATTTTATTTTGTTGTGTATATAAATATATGCAAAAGAAAGGCGTCTGCCAAAGCAGACGCCTGAAGTTGAGAAATATGAAGGGGAATTAGAAGTTCAATACGCAATAATCCATAGCAACTGTTACAGATAAACTGATAGCTGCTTCATTTGACCAATCATACTCACCAAAGGTAGCTGTTTTAACATAAGCACCCTTGATAATCCACTCACCTACGATATCACCTACAGGACCTAAAATGTCTAATGTGATGTCTTTTTTATAAAAATCAGAATAACCATCGCGGCCGGTTACTGATTCATGGGCCAAACGAGCCCATTCCATTACAGATTGAGCACCACTTGGGGTTACAGGATCGTATAATTCTAAAGTCATATCGTTCCACTTAACTTTACCTTTAACTTTACGGTAAACGTTGATGTGGTCTAATATAATCTCACCAGCTTCAAAACCTGGAGCGGCGGCTTTCTTGATCAAATAAGCTGGAATACCATCAATATACATGATAAAGCGATTTGAAACTTTAGGTTCAAACGCTGTAAACATGATTTCGTTAGGATTTAATACTGGCATTTTCTATTATTGTTTAATTGCTGTTAATAAATATTAAGAGCTACAATCCCTTATGCAGGGAATGTAGCACCGGTTGGAGTTAAGTTAAAGTTCAAGATAATAAACTCAGCAGTCTTAGTTGGTTGGATATAAATCTGACCTACTAACTGATTTCTGTCGATTACATCAGGAGTATTATTAGTATCATCCATTATTACTTTATAAGCATATAAACCTTGACGTTGAACTACTGATTCAAGATATGGGTTTACTTGGCTTAAGAAGCGGTTACGAGTAACGGTTGTATTTTGTTCGAATACTAAGTTGCGAGCAACACCACCAATATAATCTTTCAATGCAATCAACAAACGACGAACGTTTACGCGGTCGAGAGATGTTGGTTTGCGTTGTAATGTTTTCTGACCCCATACTACAACACCTGTTCCAGGGAAGGTAGCTAATGGGTTAACATTACCTGTATATAATGTATCGCGATCTGTTTGTTGTAAACGACGCTCAGCTCTAATTACTGATGGAATACCACCACGATTTAAACCTGCTGGGGCAAACCATTCAGCACCTACTTGGTCGTTGAATGCTAATACACCACCAATTACTGTAGAAGGTGGAACCCAAACAGCTTTTCCTAAACCTGAGCTGTATACTTGAACCCAAGGATAATAAGCAGCACCGTAGTTGCTGGATTGGCCAGAAGCATTTGTTACAGCAGCTGTTATTGAAGTACCATAAACACCAGCACCTAAAATAGCAATTGCATCACCACGACCTTCAACTGTTGAAATCATAGTTGAAGCAGCTGAACAATCTAATCCAATTCCAGGAGCCATTAAAATGTTATAGCGATATTCATCTTTATTTGCTAATAAAGTAAAGGCATTGTTGTAATCAGCAGGTGAAAAACCTTGAATATTATTTGTATTACTTGGAGAGGAACCGTTTCCTATATTTTCATTCATTTGCTTTGCAAAAGTAGTATCAGCTACACCACCAGCAAATGAACCACCAAATGAACCACTACCTACTGAAGGTAATGTAGAAGCAAAAGAGCCGGTTTTAAAATTACCATTATTATCAATAGAGTCTACGTTTGGAGTAGTTACAGAAGCAACACGAACATACTGAGAAGCATTTGCAAAGCTACCTGTAAAATTTACATATCCATTAGTTAAATCAGCTACTGGTTTTAAATCACCAATTACACGAGAAACATAGTTTGGTAATTGTGGGTCTAAACTCATGTTAGCCCATGTTTCTAAAATATTCTTTTGAGCATCATTATCATCACCACGACGAATTATAAGTGTAAATGTACCACCATTAGATCCGGTGTTTACATTAGTTACTTCCCAACGAACATTGTATTGAGAACCACTAGCTAAAGCGCCTTTACTTAAACTAGAGGTATTATTCATTTGATCACCCCAAGCTAATGTTTCTAAAACAAGTTGAGTTACACTACCAGAAGTAACGTTAGCTTGAGCATAAGTACTAATGTTAGCTGAACCACTAATAATTCTGGTTACTAATAATGATTGACCACCATTTTGGAAATATTCACGAGCAGCTTGTGACGTGAAATATTCGTAATAGTAGCTACCACTTTTAAACACATCACCAAAAAGTGACAAATATTGTGTATAAGTAGTAACGTACGTTGGTACGAATGGGCGACCTTTTACTGTAGGTCCTACAATAGCTGCGCCAAGTGCTGGTGGGGCTTGGGTGTATAAACTTTGATCAGACTCAATCTGAAATACACCAGGGGAAAGAATTACTTCTGCCATTTTATTTGTAATTGTTTAATTTATAATTAGGGATTACCTAACGATAAATATTTACAAAAACACACAAAACGCAGAAGTCTCTCGATTAAAGCGGAGTAATTTCGCCCGTTTCTGGGTTAATTGATCCAGCGCCGTATTTTGCTTGAAGTGTATTAATAATTTCTTTTTCGCGCTCACCTAATTTTTTAATGTCTTCTAAAACATTAGATTTTTCGGTTTCAATTAATTCTTTAGTGGCAATAACATTTTGCAATTGTGCTTCAACGCTACCAAGTTCAAATACAAACTTGTTGTATTGTTGTTGCATATCTTTAATTTGTTGTAACTCTTCAGGAGTTAATTGTTTTACTTCTGACATATTATTTGTTTATTTTATTTTTTCCAACGTTGATCAGGACATGCCTGTTCGCCAGGTAATGGACTAAATATTTTTTTGTTTAATGGGCAACCACATTTTCCACAAACAAAAGTATTAATAGCATTTACGTGATTTTTATGTGGACATTCATCACACACAGCAGCACGATATTCAGCTATAGCTTGTTGTTCAGGAGTTGGGTTAGCTGCAGCAATCCATGCTTTAGCTATTTCAACAATCTTAAGCATTTTTTGGCTTCTTAGGAGCTTTAGGTGCTTTAGGTTTAGCAGCGGTTGTTTTTTTAACTTTTGGTTTAGTTTCAACTATTGGACTAAATGAACCTGTTTCATAACCAATTGGTTCTTCTTCTACAGTTGGAACTTCTGGTTTGGTTTCTGTTGTGGTGGATTTGCTGTTTTTGTTGAGGATCCAAACACCAACAATAACACTAAGAGCGGCTAAAATGATAATCGTTAACATGTTTTTATATTTGATATAAATATATACCAAATTTAGGAGACAACCAAGTTTTTTAACAACAAATAAAAGTTGCAGGAAATGGATCGTTGTTTTGTAATTTTATTACAACAGCATGAGTAGTATCACTTGATGGTGTACCTAAATCAATTTCACAACCCTCACTATCATAATTAGCACATACTGGGTCGTTTAAAATATACTTAATAGCAACATCACAATTTCCTGGGTCTACAAATTTAATAAGTCCAGCAGCACTACCAGATAATACTGTTAATGTAGCAATACCGTTACATGTTTGCTTAATAGAAGTAACAGTAGCTACATAGTTATATCCACTTCCACTATCCCAATACAGATCAACATTGTTTGGTCTTCCATCAAAATCATATGAACCACTAATTGCTATAGTATAATATACTGGAGGGGCACTTCCTGATGATTTTGAAGCAGCTACAACTCCCATTCTAGTTAAAATCATAATATTTTATTAACCTAAGTTACCAAATAAATACCAGCTATCAGTACCACGTTTTACAATAGAGGCAACATCATATTGATTTTGAAGAGTTTTTAATCCCCCTGAACTATTTATTGTTACGCCAGCACTTCCTGTAATTATAGTTGTACCCGAACCTATTTGTATAATAGAAATTTCTGTACCAATAGGAAAACCAACGCTTGAGTTTAATGGGATTGTTAATGTTAATGGAGCATCCGCATTATTATTCATTTCAACTATTTTTCCTTCGTCTGTATACACTAAAGTATAACTAGATCCTAATGTAGGTGTAGTAAATTTAAGTGGTGCTACTAAACCTTGAGAACCACTACCTGATGTTGCTAAGGTACCTGATACTATTAATCCACCCCCATATATAGCAGTACTACCACTAATATGTACTTTATATGATGGTGATAAGTTGTTTATACCAACATTACCAGTAGCACTAGGATTAAAAACGGATCCTGTTGTTAACACACCACCAGTATCCCATACAGCAACATAATCTTTAGTACCACCTATAACTCTTGTTGCTGTTGTTGCCCAACTTGCAGTTCCGAATAAGGAACCTGTAAAGTTAGTTGCAGTTACACTACCACTAATATTAATAGAACCTGTTACTGTGTGAGTATCTGTAATAGCATTACCGATTTTAACACCAGTATTAGTAACTTGGAGTTCAATTGCACTGCCTGTGATAACTGTGAGAGAGCCTGTTATGGTAACTGATCCACTAACATCTAATGTTGCATTTGGAGTAGTTGCTGCTGGTTTACCTATACTAACACTTCCTGTTGGGAAAGCTACTTTATATGTATCAGCTAAATATGCATGAAAAACTTCAGTACCATCTAGGTTGTTTTTCATTATAACCTCACCACCAAACCCTGTATATCCTACAAAGTTAAATTTATTTCCACTATATGTGTACCAGTTAGTTGCGGTTGTTGTTATGAAGTTTATAGCTGTATTAAGTGTTTTAAAATTAAAATAATCATAAGCATATAAATCTAAACCAGTTGTTCCACCACCAGCATTTAATTCTATTCTACCTATAACACTACCGTTTGTATGAGAAAATCTAATTCCTCCTCCCACTGATGAATTACTATAAAGTTGAACACCTCCCTGATTAGATGATGTTGCTACTGTTAAAGAACCCGATACTATAGTATTTCCGTTTGTTGTTAAACTACCAGTCATACTTACACTACCAGTAAACTGATGAGTGTTTGATAATAAACTTCCGAAGCGTGTAGAACCAGTTACAAAGTCTCTTGATGATGTTATTTCTTGTACTACAAGCGTTTGTGCTGTTATAGTACCTGCTACTGTAAAATTATTAGCGTATGATGATGTGGTTGCAAATGAGGCACTAGTAGCGTTTGTTACGCTGCCACTCCAGAAGCTAGCAGTTGAGGCAAATGAAGCACTTACGGCATTCAACACATAAGATGCTGTTAAAGCATTTGATGCTGTTGTTGCTAAGGATGCTGTTCCTAAAAGCGAACCTGTAATTGAACCGCTTACATTAAGTGAACCTGTTACAGTAACACTTCCACTAACATCCAATACACCATTTAATCCTGTTTCTTTACCAACACCAACTCTAGATTGGGAAACATATAATACTCTTTGTCCGTATTGTCCAATACGAACAGTATTATCAGAGAATGCTTCTATAATAGGTAAACCTGCTGCTGTGTTTACACTGAAGAGTGAACCTGAAAGTGAATCGTCTACTGAGAAGAGACGACCTGATGTTCCATCAACTGTAAACACACCTGAGCCTGAGCCGCGGAGTGAGAGGGCTACTGTAGAGCCTGATTGGTACATTGAGCCTGTGATGGTGTGAGTGTCGGTTGCTATGTTACCGATCTTAGTTCCTGTGTTTGTTACTTGGAATTCTACTCCGCTGCCTGTTACTATTGTGAAGGAACCAGATATTGCTACAGCTTGGTTTAATGTATTAACGGATGATGCTGTAGAGGCAAATGAAGCAGATACAGCACTTAATATATAAGATGCTGTTAAAGCATTTGATGCTGTTGTAGCAAATGAAGCACTTATTACATTGTTTGCCCATGAAGCTGTTCCTTGAAGTGAACCAGTTATTGAAGGAGCATTTAAAGATCCAGTTACTGATAATCCCTTTATAAAAGTACCAGAACCACTAGACCAAATACTTCCATCATAATCTATATATGCTTTTAACGAACCTGTCGTAGTAAATTTAGCTATTTTATTTCCTGATATTAAGGAATAAAGTGTATCAAAACTATATCCTGTTTGAACACCATCATTTGCTGCAGATGATGTTAATGCTGTTCCTAAAACATAGTTATCTTTAAACGTTTGTACTCCATTACTTGGAGAAGAAAATCCATAACCGGCAATTCCATTTGCATTAGGAAAATAAACCTGAGTTCCAACCTGTTGTATAAGAGCATTTCCTTGTCCATTATTTAATGTTATTGCTCCTTGTATTCTAGTTGTACCATTTACATCTAATTTATAACCAGCATCTGTTGTTGTTCCTATTAATACATTTTGTAAAAGCGGATTAACAAATGATGCTGTACTAGCAAATGAAGCACTTACTGCATTTAGTACATAAGATGATGTAACGGCATTTGATGCCCATGAGGCAGTACCAAGTAGAGATCCAGTGATACCACCGGATACACCTAAAGAACCTGTTATTGATGAATTATTAAGCGCAATTATGCCATTCCTGGCAACGAATTCATTTGGCATTTATGTACTGCCTCAGTTCACTGTCCCTGAGACGGGGGTTTATATTAAACTAAAGTTAAATTCAATTGACCAGCAGCCCATACATAAGCAGCATCATTAATATTACCAGCATCACCCCAATTTTCATAATCAGTTCCACTGATTGTTAAATTGCCTTGTGCTAATTGTTGAGATGATGTTACATTACCTTCACCATCAGTTGTTACATTTAATAACTGATAGTAGAATGTAGCAGATGATGATAAATTATCATTGATAATATACATGTCTAAATTGTTAGCTTGTACGTTTTGGCCACCTGCCCAAATGTTTACTGGTTGGATTGCTTTCATTTGTTATTTATTTGATATAAATATTAAATAAGCATAGGTGACGTCCATTCTTCTGTAGTAAGAATGGTAAGAATTTCATCATAGGTGTATGGACCTTCCTTAGTGGTTAAATCTGCTACACATTGAGGCATATCACCATCCCACTTAACGAATGTTTTGGTGCCATCTATTGATTTACGAACAGTGTCAGCTGATGTTTCACACACTTGTGTGAAATCAATGTTTGGTAATTCTGATACATTAAAGATTATGAATTTTCTATTTTCGTAGTCTTGTAATTGTGTTTCCATATTTTTGTTGTTTATAAGCCGAAGCGTGATTTTAGGGCGTTGTAGTTTTGTGCTACTTCTGCTGCTGATAGCATTTTATTGTACATTTTAACACTATGCCACCACCCATAAGTATTTTGATTAGGATCAAATGCTCCTTTACAAGCATCTTGTTCTTGGTCTATAATCCAACCGCACGTAGTTTTTATTTCTGATAATGGTGCACCCCAAGTTCCGGTTATTACACCATTTTTATAAAAACGCTGATTTGATCCATCTGATGTTACTACTAATTGTTGAGGAACATTTACTGTATAAGTTGGTGCATTTCCTGCTAGTAAAGATACAGCATATATACTAAATGTACTTGCATCTTTTCCTATAATAAATAAATTACCTCCTCCTGAATTTACCATTGACATTTGATATCTTCCACCTCCAGTATCTTTCATTGTACACCACCACTCTATTGAAAATATGAGTCCATTAGTTAAAGCTTGTGGAGCTGATTCTGGAAGTATAACACACGTTGATGTTTGGTTTGCTGGTGTTTCTATATAACCTCCAAAATTATTTCCTGTTGTTACAGTCCCTGCTATAGTGGCATTTCTGCCATTTCCCGACACATCTGTCCACGTTGCTCCAGAACCTGGGTAAGATAATTTATCACTAGCATCTAGTACTACTAGTAAACTATCTGTTACTATTCTTCCATTTGCATATTGTGTTGCCATAACTTTATAAATTAAAACGTGATTTTAGGGCGTTGTAGTTTTGGAGGATTTCGCTGGCGCTGAGGGCGCGGTTGTAAATCTGAACCGATGCTATATTACCTCTCAAATATGTATTAAAAAGTGGATTTTCAACTCCTATATAAAATGCTGTTGAATCTAATGCTGTTCCTGATACGGTTCCCGAAACACTATTTGTTATTCCATCTCCATATATAGTGTGAGTAGTGCCACTTCTAATAGAAACTATTAAATGCCATTGATTATCATTGAGAGTTATATATCTACCATAAGGAGAAGCTGATTCCCTTACTCCACCTCCCCAACTATTGGGATTGCTTGAATTTCTACCAATCCAAAATCCATTCTGATAACTTTTATCAACAAGCCTTTCGTATGGCTTTGTTGGAGATGTTGATTTAAACCAAACACAAGCAGTAAAATCAAGAAGCTGACCAGTATAATTTGTTGTAGCATAATCATTTGTTCCATCAAATACAATACTTCCGCCTTCAGCACTACTAAATGTAGGTCCATTAGTTAAGGATCCACTATTATTATTTCCACTAACATCAAACCAAGTAGTAGATCCACTAACATAGCTATTTCTATCACTAGCATCTAATGCTAGTACTAAGCTAGAATCGTTGATTATATCTGGTCCACCTGATATTCCCATTATAGTCCGAATCGGGTTTTGGTTGCGTTGTAGTTTTGGGCAATTTCTGTTGCGCTAAGAGCGCGATTATAGAATCTAAAATTGTATATGTTTATATTGGAGTAAAATCCTAAATTACTTCCAAAGGCTGCTAAAACTAATCCTCCTCCAGGGCTAGTTGTAGTTGTACCTGTAGAATTTTTTATTGCTCCATTTACATATATTTCTTGATTTACAGAACCTACTATACAACTTACTGTATATATTTGAGAAGTTGAAACAGTAACTCCACTGTTTAAAACTCCACTATTTACGCTAAATATAAATTGCTGCCCACCGGTATAGACTCCCATCCAATATGCATCTCCTGCTCCGTTGTATTTCCCTACAAATACTTTTGTTGAGCTAGGATCATTAACTTTTAAAGTACACTCAAAAGTAAAGTAGGTAGGATTATTTGTATAATTTGTTATACAATAATCATTACTTCCATCAAACACAATAGCACCTCCACTCCCAGTATTAAATGTTGGTCCATTCGTTAATGTTCCATTATTTCCATTTCCAGTTAAATCACTCCACGTAGTAGACCCAGACACATAGCTATTCCTATCAGCAGCATCTAGTGATAACACTAAACCATTTGTTACTATAGAACCACCATTTGCAAAAGCCATATTATTCAGCTGCTAATTGTGTTACACGATACTGTCTTCCTGTTGGGTCAGCATCTTGCAATTCAGTTGCTTTTGCTTGTGCATCAGCAAAATTATCATATTGGTAAATTGGATCATTTGGATTTAATCTTGCTACCCAAATTTGATCGTTACCTGGAATGAATTGCATTTGTACTTCGTAAATCATGTTATTTTATTTTTAAATAAATGTTGCTTGTGATTTAATTGTCCATCCACTAGTATTGGTTTGGAAGTTCAATTGTGCTTGTGCTGTTACTATTGAAACTGATGCTGTAACAGTTGTTGTAGTTCCAATATCTAATGTTGAAATATCAGTATATTGAACACTACCACCACTCCATACTGCAAATATTTCACCCATTCTAGCGTTTGAACCGCTTGTTACGGTATATAAGTATTTAGCGCCTGTGAAGGAACCTGTTGGTGTAGTAAATAAGTTATTTGCACCGGCAATCGATGATGCTACTGTTGCTGTTTGGAATTGAGATATACCAACTGTAAATCCACTAGACGCAAACGATGCTGTTGCTGCAAATGAAGCACTTGTAGATGTAGTAGCAAACGATGCTGTTCCAAGTAATGAACCAGTAAATGAAGTAGCAAATACATTACCATTTACTTGTAATGAAGCTGAGGTTGGATTTATAGTACCAATACCAATATTTCCACTTTTACCTGAAATTGTTCCACCACCACTACCTAATTTGATAGAGCCTACTGTTTGATCTTGTTGTCCGTAAACACCAACTGTATTTGCAACGTTTATATCCCATAACTCAGCATCATCACCACCTCTAAAATACATTGCACCATTTGCTTGAGCGTGAATAGCACTAGATGCAGTTATAGAACCGGTTACTATTAATCCACCATTTATAGATGCAACTCCAGTATAAGGAAAAACACTTCCTCCTGATGTTGATACTGTAAGAATATTACCACCCGAATCAACTGCTAAGTTAGCTACTGCCGTTCCTGCAAATGCTGATACACTATTATATGCTGGAAATGATACCTGTTTGGTATGCATATTCCATTGAGTTACCACTGCATCACTACTTTGATTACTACCTCTTAATAATCTAGTATAGTTTTGCCAGTTATCAAGCATTGAAGCTGAGGTATATCCACTATCTCCTTTAGCTTGTAATAATAACTGTCCACCTTCACCTGCGCCACCTGCTGGAGCTGGTCCTAATATTAATGTATTTTCATTTGCTCCAACTGAAGTAGCTCCTACTGTTAAGCTACCTGTTATTATTACATTTTGGTTTAATGTATTAACACTAGATGCTGTTGATGCGAATGAAGCAGATATAGCATTTAAAACATATGATGCTGTTTGAGCAGTAGTTGCAGATGTTGCAAATGAAGCAGATACTGCATTTAAAACATATGATGCTGTTTGTGCTGTTGTTACAAATGATGCAGTAGATGCAAATGATGCACTAGTAGCGCTAGTTGCACTACCGCTTAAAGAACCGGTAAATGAAGTTGCTGTAACAGAGCCTGTTACGAGCATGTTATTTGTAAAACGAGAAGTACCATTTACATCTAACTTATAACCAGCGTCTGTAGTAGTACCTATTAATACATTTCTACTTGAATTAATATATAGTGTATCATCTATGTTAAGTGAGCCAGAAGTACCTGATCCAGAAACATAAAGTTTATAGCCGGGAAATGTATTTGAGTCTATACTTACATTACCATATATTGTTGTATTTGGTTTATTTGCACTAGTTCCTATAACTATATTACCATAACTTGGAAAAAATACTCTAGAGAATCCATCATAACCTCCTCCAACATCTGCAACTACTAATGGAGCAAATGCGTTTGTATGAGTATAAAATCGAAAATCATTATTAGTTCCATATCTTATATAGCCTGAATTTGAGTTGGGAATTCCTCCTTGGTCTGTTCTTGAAATATATAAAGTATAACCGGAATATAGATTGCTAGCTAATGCACTTCCTGTAACTGTAAGAGAGCCTGTTACTAATACGTTTTGTACAAGCGGATTAACATATGAGGCAGTACTAGCAAATGAAGCACTTACTGCATTTAGAACATAAGAAGCTGTTTGAGCACTAGTTGCAGATGTTGCAAACGAAGCAGATACTGCATTTTGAACAAACGATGCAGTTGATGCGAATGAAGAGCTTACTGCATTTAAGACATATGATGCTGTTTGAGCTGTTGTTACAAATGATGCAGTTGCTGCATACGAAGCACTTGTTGCACTTGTAGCACTGCCACTTAAGGAGCCTGTGAATGAAGTTGCAGTAACAGAACCTGTTACAAGCATGTTGTTTTGGAAGCGAGAGGTACCATTTACATCTAATCTAAAGCCAGCGTCTGTGGTTGTATTTAAAAGAACATTGCCACCCTGCATTTCTATTGGGTTGGCTGAATTGTCTGTACTTAATTTAAGTTTAGCACTTGCTCCTGTTATTGTGAAATAGCTGTAGTTTTGTCCTTGTATTAATCCATCTTGTGGACGAATAAACACTGCAGCAGAAGATCCAACGGTTGCACTACTAAATCTTATACCAGTAGAACCACCAGCTACAAATTCAGCTACAGTATCATTAGCAGCTGTATTGATAAATGTACTCTTAGATCCTGTTACTTGTATTGATCCAGTTATCTGTACTGTTTGGTTAAGTGGATTAACATATGAAGCTGTAGAAGCAAATGAAGCACTTATTGCTTGTAAAACATATGATGCTGTTTGAGCATTTGCTACAAACGATGCTGTAGAAGCAAACGAGCTACTTACTGCATTTAAAACGTATGATGCTGTTTGAGCATTTGCTACAAACGATGCTGTAGAAGCAAACGAGCTACTTACTGCATTTAAAACGTATGATGCTGTTATAGCATTGTTAGCCCAACTAGCCGTTCCAAATAAACTACCTGTTATGTTTGGTGAAGTTAAACTTCCAGTTATGCTTACTGAGCCAGTAAACTGGTGTGTATTACTTAATGTGCTTCCGAAGCGACTAGAACCAGTTACATAATCTGTACTGGATGTTATTGTTTGAACAACAATTGTTTGAGCAGTTAAAATACCTGCTACTGTAAAGTTGTTTGCGTATGATGATGTTGCAGCAAATGATGAACTTAATACAGACATTGAAGATGTCTGTGATGTTAAAACATATGGAGCTAACATCGATGATGTAGCACTAGTTAGTACATATAATGGAGCAACAGATGCTGTTGCTGCGTATGATGAACTAACAGCATTTAGTACATAAGAGGATGTTTGAGCATTTGCTACATATGATGCAGTAGAGGCAAATGAAGCAGATACTGCTTGTAGAACATATGATGCTGTTGATGCAAATGAAGCACTTGTAGCACTACCGCTTAATGAACCTGTAAATGATGTTGCTGTTACAGTTACTGCTGTAATGCCATCGTTTGTAGCAAACGAACCAGTAATACTATAGTTGCCGGTTAATGATTTACTATTAACCCATTGGCTACCGTTATAGTATAATAAGTCGCCTGATGTTCTACTAGCGATAGATACATCTGATAAACCTGCTAATGTGTTGGATACAGGAGATGTATTGCTGTTTCCTATACCCGCTATTGATCTAAATAATCCACCTTGTACAAAGGTAGCATTTGTTAGGTTGGTTTCGTTACCTAACACAATAATATAAGCTACTAAAATAGCATTTGCTGCTGTATTAGGTGCTTCTGTAAATGGTTCTGTATCAATTGCAGCTTGAGCGTTTGCAGCACTATTATAAACAGCATTACCATAATAAACTAAGAATGCGTTTGTTGGTGAATTTGGAATCCAGAATACTCTTTGGATTGTATACTGACCACCTGCTACAGATGATAAAACACCGTTATTATTATATTTTGAAGGATCAATTACTGTGTAACCAGCAGCTGCAACTCCAGTATCAATTATTGGAGTTGATCCTGAAACATAGTAGCGATAAATTTTACTTGTAGTAATCGCCGGATCAGATACTGTAGATGGGTGATTTGGATTTACAACATAATTAGATCCGTTATTGTAAGATGTACCTGCTGTTTTAATCAATCCTAATGTTGATCCACTAGGTTGTAAAGTATGTCCTGATATTTTTATTGGTCCAAACGCTCTAATAAAATCATCTGTACGTTGAGCTTGTCCATATGCTACTTGAGGTGCATTATAAACACCAGTAGATACACTATCAGATAAGTGTAATACAACACCTATTTCAATTTGAGTATCATATTGAGTAATATCTGTTGAACCAATTGGTACTACTTGTTGATTGATAGTACCATCTGATTTTACACTAACATAAGTAATTTTAGCCGAACCAGAGTTAATAATTGGTTGGCTTGTATAAGTTGGCCAGTTAAGATATTGGACTGTTGGATATGGATCTGCTGATCCAGTAGATGCATTTAAAGTTACTACAATACCTGAACCAGAAGATAAATTAAATGTTGTTGATCCAGGAGTGGAGCTTAGTACACCACCTCCTAATAAACCAGTATACAAGTTACCTTCTATCCAGCGAAGGCGAACATTGTTAGTATAACCACTACCATTTTGAGAAAAATACAAATCACTTGTAGATCCACTTACATAAATGTAAGAGGCAGATATTGAAGTATCTATACTTTTAACAACTGGTAAAAATTTAATTACACCATTTGTTTCCATATCTCCATACACTTTAACTGTAGGAGTTGGAGGAGTGGTATTTGAACCTGAAATTATAATACTACCTGATAATATAGTATTACCTACTAAAGTATTATTTCCTATTTGAGTAGTAGAACCAGTTATACTTAAAGATCCTGTTTGTGAAAATACTCCATTTAAAAACTTACTACCACTATGATAAACACTACCTGTATGAATACTATCACCAACATGATAGTAACTTCCAGTTTGTATAAGTGATCCTGTTACTGTTTGATTACCAATAAAGGTATTTGAACCTGTAGTAGCAAATATAGTACTGTCTTTACCATCTAATAAGTCAGCGTTTGATGCATAAGAGGCAGATACAGCATTTAAAACATAAGATGCTGTTTGTGCATTTTGAACAAATGATGCTGTGCTAGCAAATGATGAACTTACAGCATTTAGTATATAAGATGCTGTAGTAGCATTTTGAGCTTGAGAAGCAGATGTAGCAAATGAGGCAGATACTGCTTGTAAGACATATGATGCTGTTTGAGCATTAGCTACAAACGATGCTGTTGATGCAAAAGATGAGCTAACTGCATTTTGAACAAATGAAGCAGTAGCAACAGACATTGACGATGTCTGATTTGTTAAGATTACATTTGATCCGTTTACAGCTAAAGATCCACTTACACTTACTGAACCGGTAAATTGGTGAGTATTAGTTATAATACTTCCAAATTGAGTAGATCCTGTAATGTATTCTGTAGATGAAGTTATATATTGTGCTACAATTGTTTGAGCAGTTAAAGTACCTGCTACTGTAAGATTATTAGCGTATGATGCTGTTACAGATGTTATTGCAAATGAAGCACTTGTAGCATTTTGAGCTTGAGATGAGCTTAATGCATATGAAGCACTTGTTGCAAATGATGAACTTACTGCTTGTAAAACATAAGAAGCAGTTTGTGCATTAGCTACAAACGAAGCAGTAGAGGCAAACGAACTACTTACTGCATTTAAAATATAAGAAGCAGTATTAGCATTTGATGCTGTTAATGCTTGAGTAGCATAAGATGCAGTTCCAAGTAAGGAGCTAGTTATACTAGTAATATTTAAACTACCAGTTGAAACAATAGAGCCACTTGTATAGATTGAACCTGTAAATGTTAAAGTATCAGCATTAGCTGAAAATAGTGTTGTGCCTGTATCTCCTACAAAGTTAGTTGAACCTGTTACTGTTAAAGACCCAGATATTACTACTGCTTGGTTAAGTTGATTAACTCTAGAGGCAGTAGCTGCAAATGATGAACTTACAGCATTTAATACGTAACTTGCTGTTTGAGCTAGTGAAGCACTAGTAGCAAATGAAGCAGATACTGCTTGAAGTACATATGATGCCGTTTGAGCATTAGCTACAAACGATGCTGTTGAGGCAAATGAACTACTTACTGCATTTAAAACATAAGATGCAGTAGTAGCATATGATGCTGAAGTAGCATTATTAGCAAACGAAGATGTTCCTAATAATGATCCTGTAAATCCACCTGTTGATGTAGTAGATCCTGTTACAACTAAACTTCCGGTTATAATAGCACTACCTGTATAAGGGAATGAAGTACCACTACCACCATTCATAGCATATGATGCTGTTAAGGCATAAGATGAACTTAATGCTTGTAAAGCATAAGATGCGGTTGCAGGAACATTGCTAGCATAGGATGCTGTTAAAGCAAACGATGCACTAACAGCATTTTGAACAAACGAAGCTGTTTGAGCATTTGCTACAAACGATGCTGTAGAAGCAAATGAAGCACTAGTTGCATTTAATATGCTACCACTCCAATAAGAAGCAGATACTGCTTGAAGTACATATGAAGCAGTAGTAGCAAATGAAGCACTTGTTGCATTTGCTGCTTGTGTTGCAAACGAAGCAGATACTGCTTGTAGTACATAAGATGCTGTACTAGCAAATGATGAGCTAACAGCATTCGAAGCATTCAATGCATAAGAAGCGGTATTAGCGTTAGCAGCATATGATGCTGTTCCAAGTAATGAGCCTGTAAAGCTTTGTGCTTTAATACTTCCACTCACATCTAATGAACCAGACATATTATGTCTGTTATCAGAATTAAGTTGAAGCTTATTATATACATCAACATCAGTTCCTCCTACAAAGAATTGTAGCGCTTTATTTGATGTGGCATTACCAATATGCAAATCATTACCTGTAGAATATAGGTAAGCATCATTTGCAGCACCAATAAAGTTTTGATTGTACAATTCACTATTGATACCCATATCAATATAGTTGGTAGTTTCATTACCATTATTGGCTGTAGCAACTATATCTGATGAAGCTGAAGCTCCTTGATTGGTGTTAAATATATTTAATTGTAAGTAGTTGTTTAAGTTACCTTTACCACTAATTACATTTATTGAAGTTGGATGTGTTTGAGAAACATACAATGCCTCTGGATTGGCTGTTGTAATGTTTGTTTGGTTAATAGCAATACTAGATGTACCAACTTGATACATTGAACTATTAGCTAATACTTGAGATGAGCTAAAGAATGGAATGTATGTTGGTGCGCCTTGTAAGTTGTTTAATGAACCACTAAATGATCCTATAAATTGACCATTAAACGATCCTGTAAATGAACCAGTATTAAATGATCCACTAAATCCATTGAATGAAGCAGATAATGCAGCAATACTAGCACTATTGTTTGTAATTCTAGTATTAAATGATGCAGATGTTGATGCATAATCAACACCGTTTATAGCTAAACTACCAGTTATTGATACTGATCCAGTAAACTGGTGTGTATTTGATAATTGAGAACCGAATTTTGTTGATCCAGTTATATATTCAGTAGATGATGTAATATACTGAGCTATAATTGTTTGAGCCGTTAAAGTACCTCTAACAGTAAAATCATCTGCTGATGATGCTGTAGCCGCATATGATGCACTTGTAGCTGTTAATGAATATGATGCACTAGTAGCTGTAGCGGCATATGATGATGTGTTAGAGTATGATGCACTAGTAGCATATGATGCACTTGTAGCTGTTAATGAGTAAGATGCACTAGTAGCATTAAAAGAATAGCTTGATGATAATGCATAGCTAGCCGATGTTGAAGTAACAGCGTATGATGCTGTTACAGCATACGATGAGCTAATAGAGTATGATGATGTTGGAGGTAAAGAACCAGAGGCAAGTGCTGCTAATTCTACAATGGATGCAGTTCCATTGTCTTTTTTGAAATATACTTTACCATCATAAGTGTTGATGGCAATTTCACCTAAATTTAGGGAACTAGTGGTAGGCACCTTACCAGGGACCGCACTACGTTTCAATTCAATATTAACAGCCATATGTATGGATCAATTTAAACGGTATATACCTCTGATGCTTTGGCTTATGTAAGCCGTGTATAAATATCAATTAGTATGTTCCTCCGTCAATTGCATTTCCATTATATGAACCACTTGCTACATTAGGGGAGTCTACTACGTAAAATGAACCAGAATTGGTTAAGGCAGGATAAGAAGGAGATGTTTGGGTAATATTAAGTGAACCAGATACAGACAACACATTTGATCCTGTATCATAGTATAGATTTGCCCTTAATTGTTCTAACCTAATTCGCGCCATCTTTATTGGAATTTACCAACAGCTATAACTTCGTCTGTTGAAATTAATGTATAACCCATACTAGTAGTATCAAATATTAATGTTACATTTCCACCAGCTTCTACAATTGTTATATAAGATGATGGTACATCTATTCCGTTAACAGTAAATGTAAAGTTATCATTTGATGTTGCAGGTAATGATGAGCCAACTGGAGGTTGAAGTAAAGCAGCACCTGTAAGTATGGCTACATTTGGTCCTGTTACTGTGTTTGCTGTTTTGCTTATATTGGTATTTAGATAATCTAAATCACCAGCATCTGCTGCAGATATATTAAAACTTGATCTTAATACATTTATTCCTCCTCCAATAAAAGATGAAGCACCACCTGAATTTAATGCTTCAGGTTCATTAGCAAATGTAACTTGATCTATTTGTGCTTCATTAGAAGAAGCAACACTTTTATTAGCAGCTGTATTAACTAATTGTTGTGTAGAAGTTATTACTTCCATATCAAATATCACTTGTGATTTTGTATAGAATTTACTACGTACTGTTGCTAAGTCTTTACTTACTGTGTCTGGGATTATATATCCTTGTACTTTAAAGTTAAATGTTGATTTAGCTGCTCTATCAGCTCCATTTTCAATTGTAACTGTAGTAGCAAATGAATCAATGCTTGTTCTAAATTTAAAACGATTTGGATCACCCCAATATGAATCAGAAGCAAATTCAATTGCCTCTACTATTTTATTATTTTGTTCTACAAAGTTTGTAAATATAATACAACTATATGTTAATGTAAGATAATCTGGTACTGTAGTTACATAATATTGTTCAGAAGGAATTCTATTGTTTAATACACCAAAATTATCATATTGGTTTCTAGGATTATATTTTGATCCTACTACTTGATATAAAGCAATAGTATTACCATCTATTTTATTACCTAAAGTTCTAACTTTTTCAATATTTTCACGTTTAATCATTATAACAGGAACAATAATTTGGTTGTTACCGTCCCTTAAAAACCCATCAGCTTGAACTGATTTCCAACGTTCAGGGTTACCATACATTGTTCTTACAGCCATTCTATTTCCGTCTTGAACAACTGTAGGTTTAATAACTTCATTAAAATAATACATTATAGCTTCATCAATATCTTGTAAACCAATACTAATGTCTTTTACAGTATCATTTTTAAATGAATAATTTATACCACGATTATTTTCTAAAGGATGACCTTCCACTACTGGTTTACCCAGATTAGACAAATAAGGATTTATAAATTCCTTATCTATATCAATAGCATTTTTTGGTGTTGGTTTCCTTTCCCTCATTATTATCCTTTTTGTTGTAATTCAATCATTTCATCTAAAGCTAAAATTAATTGAGATAATTTACCTATCATTTTATTAGCCTCTGTTGCTATTTTAGCAATATCTGGGTTGGATGAATGTTTAAATGGGCTTATTTGTTTTCTTTGTTGCATAAGTTCAAAGCGCATTTGTTTAAACTTAGGTAAATATTTTACAGAAGTAGTTATTTTACCTGTTTCAGGATCTACTTCTGGTTTACTCATGGTAAATCCTTTAGAAATTAGTTCTTCAGGCTTTTCCCCACCAGGTAATTGAACATAAGTAGCTTCTTTTAATAAATCAGATAATTTAATCATTGTATTAATATTTACCTTTTGATTGAATTGTTTTATATCTTACTATAAATTGTAATAAACCAGGAATACGGCTTGTTATCATTGCATCTTTTTTAATAGCATCAATAGCTACTCTTGGTTCCTCAGTTGCTAGAAATTTTAAATGAAGCATTTCATAATCAAATTGATCTGTTGCTTTACTATCTAAAAAATCATTTTGTTCAACAGTAACAACTACAACATTAGTTAATGCTCTAATTTGATTATAAATTTCTACTTTATTAGCATCTTTCTTAGTTTTAATTAAGATATCTACTAAAAATAAAGTAGTTCCTTCTAGTATTAAATTTGACAATTTCATTATTGATAATAAGGTATTATATTAAGTTTAGTTATTCTTGTTAAGTAGCATGTTAAGCCATATAATAAAATTTGACCTGCTGTTCCACCAGAACCAGCATTTTGTGCTGTTGTTCCTGGTATTGTAATGATGCTTGTATTTAAGTCTTTCACTTCGTAATATCTTTCTTGGTCTGTTACTATATCACCAACTTCAGGTAATATATTAATAGCTTCAAAATTATCTCTTGTTATCTTAACTGTTAATGTTTGAGATATTCCAACTCCAAATTCATCATCAGGGTTAGTATAGTCACCTCTTTCAAGTAAACATTTTAGTTCCATTGGAGGATAATACCATTTTTCTAATGATTCTCCATACATGTTTGTTACAGTACTTTCAAGATTAATCTTAAAATATCCAACACTCATGTTGGAATAATTAATCATACCTCCTATAACATCTCCAATACCTCCACCACCACCACCTACACCAACACCACCACCACCTGGTGGAGGATCTATTAATACTGGGGGGTCAAATATTGGAGGTCCATCATCAACTCCTGGTCCTCCTCCTATTCCTGTTGCTGGCCAAGGCATATTACATTATATATATGTTTAAAGGAACATTCGATAATGTATCGCGAGTAAATTGAGCCTCTTGTTGCTTACGTTCCAATTGACCTTTACGTGATACTTCATTTAACATTTCCTTTAATTCGGTTAATAAATTTTCTTTCTCAGTTCTAGCATCTGTAATTAATTCTGATCCTTGAAGTGGTCCAATACCTTGAATACTCAAGTTTGCATATTGAATACGAATGTGAGCTTCAATTTCACGGCACAATGCTAAAGTATATTTATAAATCCAAGTTCTACCAACTGTATTAATATTAGAATAAATTGGGTTTCTATAAGGTACGTTCATTATATCAGTAACCACATTTTTTCTAGTATCTCTTACTAGTTGGTTTTTATCACTCATAGTAATGTACTCAAAATATAATTTTTTATCTTCATTAGGGATAGGGAATATTTTCAATTGATTATTTCTTAAATCAAATGAATAATCCGCTTTTCTTATCTGGTCGTTTAATTCAATTGCTTGTACTTTTTGAACGTCAAAGTAAATTGGCATTAATAAGAAATTAATACCAGGAGAAAACTGACCAAATCCAAATGTTTCAAGCAATGATTGGATACCTGTACCTGTACCAGCATATGGGTCAAAATAACGAACAATGGCTGGTGGGGACTGATAGAATATTCTTCTAATTTCTATTGAATCACCTTCACTTAATGAAGCAGAAGCAGCAGCCCATTCATTTAAATTATAATTTTGTTGACCTGCCACCATATCAAGAGAACCTGTTTTCACATCATAATATCCACCAACATTAGCTTCAGCAGCATAATCTTCAGCAATACGAGAAGTAATAGTTGTTAAGTTATTACTTAATAGTTTATTATTTAATGATGGATTAATGTTAGATTGAATGTATACTGTTGGTATAGGTTGTGTTATAGAAGCAGAAACAAAGAATTGAGATCCTCCTGCTATTGTATTAGTTGTAGTATAAAAATATACGTGAGATTTTCCTGTTGGTCTTGAAGCAGTTGAACCTGATGTTACATTAGAAAATAAAGATGAGTTATTTATTTTAAAATTAGTAATATCATAGCTAGATATAGAAGAAGTAAAAGCTACTGTAGCACCTGAACCTGTATTAGCTGTAAGAGCTGTTCCAAATGTACCTAAAGAAGCTCCTGCTATTTTATTTCCAATATTATAAGCTGTTATGCTTGTTGTACTACCTGTTACAACATAAAGTTTAGTTGCTGTGTCTGTTTGAGTAGTAGATGAAGTTAAAATAAGTTGAACTTGTACCCCATTACTACCTGTTACACCATAAGTATAACCATCTGTTTGTGTACCAAATGAATATGATCCACTGTTTGGATTGTAATAAGGAGTAAATACAGTAGCTCCACCTACATTATTAAACTGATTATATACAAATGAACTTAAATTGTATGTTGTATATGTAGTTCCACCATTATAACTTCTATAGTTATCAGCTAAGTTAAATGATTTAATTAAATCAAAGTTAGGAGCAATGTAATCTTTTATTGATGAAGATATAGCCCAAATTTCACCATCTACTATTGATTGTGAATAGGCAGGATCGTAATCTACTTCAGCCCATGTTGCTAATCTAGCTGCAGACCAAGTTACAGGAGATTGTACATCATTACTGTTAACATATGAAATAATATTATGAAAGAATGGCAATGTATCCGATCCTTCCATATTAATATATTGGTCTCTAATTTTGTATTGGTAAACTAAATTACCATAAGTAGTAACGGCTTCTTCAAATGCTGCATATACTGTTAAATCAGTAATATTTAATGTAGCTGCGCTTGAGTTAAATTTTTGAGTTGCAAAATTATATTGAGGACCAGTAACACCTAAACGTTGTGCTACGAAACGAGCAACACCTAATGCATCCGTGGTAAATTCCGGGTCATTTGTGTAATATTCAAATGGTGTATTACCCTTTACTGGTGTTAATTTATTTGGGTTACCATTATACTGATCGTATAGGTCTCTTAGATTAATTGCCATTATTTAACTAGTATTTAACACGTATAAATATTAATGGCTATTACTTTCCATATTCATATTCGAGTATCTTACCCACTAGATCAGAACGGTGGTTTTCTTTTAATTTAATCCACTTGATTTCTTCTATTTTTTTGGATAATTCGATTACGTAACTTAAGCCGTTTATTTCGCCTGTATTTGATTTTATATCGGTTTGTTCATTGTCACCGTTAATAACGATCTTACCAGTTTTACCGAGGCGAGTCAATATGGCTAACATTTCACCTTTAGTAAGGTTTTGTGCTTCTTCTACTATTAATATATCGTCGATAGTTTTACCCCTGATGAATTGAACTGGTAGTGCTTTGACTTTATTTTCTTCAATTAGTTTGGCTACCTCTTTTTTATCTGAACAGCATTTGTTAAGGTTTTCAATAAGTGCCTCCATATATGGATCAAATTTACCATTGATATCACCAGGTAAAAATCCCAATGATTTACCAACTTCTACAGCAGCGCGTGTATTGTAAATACACTCAATTTGTTTTTTCTTAAGGAAGTCTAATGCGGCTTGTGCGCATACTAATGATTTACCTGAACCTGCTCTACCTGTTATAATTACTACCTGGTTTTCAATTATTAATCGTTTTGCTTCTTTTTGTTCTTCATTTAATTGGACAGCATTAATTAACTTAATTTCTGTTTTACGCTCACGATTTGGTTCCCTCATGCAGCTATATTTGATATAAATATAACAAAAGAACCCGACCTTACGGGGTCGGGTTCTAAATGTTTAACCTTACGGGGTTAATTATGTTGTTCTAGATTAGATAGTATCTAAACCAGCTACATAAATTTTACCATAATAATCAGGACGGATCATTTTCTTGGCGTAGCGAGTCATCAAGCCCTTACGTGGAGTAAAGGTAGTTGGATCGTACAACAATGGAGTCATGATTAAAGGTACATAAGGAGCAAACACAGCACCACATTCTAAGAACTGATTGCCTTTGTAACCCATGAGGATTACGTTTTCGGTCATATACGGGTTCTTATAAACTTTGTAGCGGCTATTTAAGCTACCTACTTTTTGAATACCAAAGTTAAATTCCATCTTTTCTCCAGTGCCATCACTAGCAAATCCAGGAATGGATTCGATGATTGTAGCAACAGTTGGAGAACATACAAGGAAGTTTGCACCTCCACGTAAGGTTAACTGATGGATTTTATTTGATACTTTTTGTAATTTGGTACCAAGTGTTTGGAACCAACCACCTTGAGTATTGTAAAAGGCTAAGTTAGTAGTAGTAACAGTAGTACCAGAAACACCATAAGCAGTGTTGTTAGTAGCAGACCAATAATCAACAGTAAAGGCGTTTTGGATTAACATGTCTAATAACTCAAGATCAATTTCCATAGAAATGTATTGAGATAAAATTCCTGTTAATTCAGATTCAGCGTCTACTGAATGATAAGCATTCAAATCCTGGGCAAATTCAGGTGTCCATTGTGCTTTCAACTTACGAGTTTTAGCTACAATAGCTTCAGATTTTAACTGAACATTAACTTCAGGAATTGAAATTGTGGTTTGACTTAAATTACTAGGATAACCACCAGGATTAGTACCTGGGGAGTTAGAGTTGCTAGCGTCTTCAAAATCACCACGTGATGTTGCTAAAGGTTGTACTGTGTAGTACAATACTGCTGTTTGAACACCATTAGAACTGGTTGGAGCTGTTCCTACAATCTTAACAAATGAAGATGAAGGTAATAAGAATGAAGCAGTATTATTTGCTACAGTAGTAAATTCTTGTAAGATATTAGATATAGTATAACTTCCAATAGCTTCCCAAGCATTAGCTCCTGAACCAGATATTGTACTACCACTAATAAAAAATGAACGAACTGCATTTACGTCAGAGTTTGCTGGTAATGGAACTAATAACTTTCTATACAAATTAGCTGCTGCAGAAGCAGAATAATCTGCATTTAAGTTAAAGTCAGCCCATGTGGCAAGAGCACCTGTAAGTGCATTTGAAACAGAAGCTGAGAAGTTATTGATAGAATAACCAAATTGTCCAGGACCATAAAGAGATTCAGATGTAATGTCAGTTACGTTTGTGGTAGCGTTAGCACCATATAATGAAGCATTTTGGGTAAAATGCACATCATTAGTACCGTACTTAAAATCCAAATAAAACACAAGACCAGAAGGTAAATTCATTGGTTGAACACTAACGAATTCTTTAGCAGCAATCTCACCAAATACTCTACGTACTAATGGTAAAGCTACACCGTTCCAGCTTTCACCATTGTAAGCACCTGCACCACCAGCTTGGTTACCTGTGGAAGATGCTTCGGTTACTAATTGTTTAGCTTGGTTTTCCAATAATATGGATAACGTATTACGCTCATTCTCACTCTTAATGCCTTCTAAAAGGCCAGACTTAACCCACTTTTGGGTAAGCTTTTTTGCGTCATCAGCAATAACTTTGTATTGATTAGATGACTCTAACAGAGATTGAATATTCATTTAAGAATGTTTTAAATTGTTTTTTAATAAACGACCAGGCTTTTACACCTGGTCGTTTTTATTTAGAAGCCAGATTAGATAGTATCTAAACCAGCAACATAGATCTTACCGTAGTAGTCAGGACGGATCATCTTCTTAGCGTAACGAGTCATCAAACCTTTACGTGGAGTGAAGGTTGTTGGATCGTAAAGAAGTGGAGTCATGATTAACGGAACGTATGGAGCAAATACAGCACCACACTCAAGGAATTGAGCACCTTTGTAACCCATTAAGATTACGTTCTCAGTCATATATGGGTTCTTGTAAACCTTGTAACGACTGTTAAGAGAACCAACCTTTTGGATACCGAAGTTGAATTCCATTTTATCACCATCACCATCAGAAGCAAATCCTGGGATTGATTCGATGATAGTAGCTACAGTTGGAGAGCAAACTAAGAAGTTAGCACCACCACGTAAAGTTAACTGGTGAATTTTGTTAGAAACTTTCTGGAGTTTAGTTCCTAAAGTTTGGAACCAACCACCTTGGGTGTTATAGAAAGCTAATGCAGAAGTAGTAACAGTAGTACCAGAAACACTGTAAGCAGTGTTGTTAGTAGCAGACCAGTAATCAACTGTGAAAGCGTTCTGGATTAACATATCTAACAACTCGAGGTCAATCTCCATAGAGATGTACTGAGATAAGATACCAGTTAATTCAGCTTCAGCATCTACGCTATGGTAAGCGTTTAAGTCTTGAGCGAATTCTGGAGTCCACTGAGCTTTCAACTTACGAGTTTTAGCAACGATTGCTTCAGATTTTAACTGAACGTTAACTTCTGGAATAGCAATTGCAGTTTGTGATTGGTTATTTGGATAACCACCTGGGTTAGTACCTGGAGAGTTAAGGTTATTAGCATCTTCAAAGTCACCACGAGATGTTGCTAAAGGAGCTACGTTATACAATAAAGTTACATTACCTAAAGTACCACCAGCACCAATAGCAGCAACTGGAATTAAGGAACCAGTAACGATAAAGGAACCAGTATTGTTAGATACAGTTGTAAACGCAGACAATACTTGTAAGTCAATGTTAGTAGAACCTGAAAGAACTTGGAAAGCACGAACACCGTTAACATCGAAGTTAGCAGGTAATGGAACAAGGATCTTTTTAAAGCTAGTAAAAGAAGAAGAGTAAGCAGCGTCTAAGTTAAAATCTAACCAAGTAGCAGCACCAGTTGCACCACCAGCAGATGATGTGATAGCAGCAATAGAAGATGAGAATTGGTTGATAGAATAACCGAATTTACCAGCACCATATAATGAAGCTGAAGCAATATCAGTTACGTTTGTAGAAGCATTAGCTCCATATAAAGAACCACCAGAGGCAAATGGTTTAACACCAGTACCATACTTGAAGTCCAAGTAGAATACGAGACCAGAAGGTAAGTTCATCGGCTGTACAGAAACGAATTCTTTAGCAGCGATTTCACCGAATACACGGCGTACTAATGGAAGGGCAACACCGTTCCAGCTTTCACCGTTGTAAGCACCAGCACCACCAGATTGGTTACCAGTAGATGAAGCTTCAGTTACTAACTGCTTAGCTTGGTTTTCGAGTAACATCGCCATTGTATTGCGATCGTTCTCGCTTTTTAATCCTTCTAAGAGACCAGATTTGGTCCACTTAGCGGAGAGTTTTTTGGCGTCATCAGCAATAACCTTGTATTGGTTTGATGACTCTAATAATGATTGAATGTTCATTTTGTTTAAAATTTTGTTTTGTTTTTTTTTAATTATTTGATGTTTGCAAGTTTTTGCATACGTGCAATCACATCATTAGACTCAACAATAGTTTTGTTAGGAGCTATACCAGCTGCTTTAGAAGCAAATCCAAGACTTTCTTTGATTTGATTTTTAGGGGCAGCAGTTAAAGCAGTTTGAAGAGATTCAAATACTACTTTAGCTTCTTTAACATTAGTTGCTTTATCGAATGAAGCAATTACTTTTACTTTTTGTGATTCAGTCAAATTCTTAGCTTTGAAGATTTTATTAACATAAAGTAACTTAGCGTTTAACAAATTAACTTCGTTTAACTCATTACGAAGAGTGTTGATAGTTTCGATAGCTTCTTCAAGTTCTTCTTTGAATTCACCTGTAGTTTTACCGAATTGCTTCCAGTTACCGCCCATAGCGCTAGCGCCTGGTTCAGTACCAATAGTAGACATTTTAACACCTTTGCTTTTCAAGCAATCTTGGAAGGCAGCAATTCCTTTTCCTTTAGTTTGGTCTTTACAAGATTTGATAGTATCAAGATCTGTGTCATAAGCCCAAGCGGAAAGTTTGTTACCTAAGTCACCAAAGATACCTTCTTCAAGTTCTTCTTCTTCGTAATTTTCTTTTACCATTTTCTTGTCTTTTTTGTCTTCTTTTTTGTTTTCTTTATCTTTTTTCTTTTTAGCTTCTTCAAGCTCTTCTGATTCATCTAAAGAATCCAATTCAGCTAACAATTCTTCTAAATCAATCTCATCTTCAGCACCGCCGGTTTCTTCACCACCCATGTCTGTAGGTTCTTCAGCACCCATTTCAGGAGCTTCACCACCCATTTCTTGAGATACGATGTCTTTGATAAGATCTTTGAGGTCTTCGATAGTCATATCTTTTACCTCTACTTCTTCTTCACCTTCTTCTCCAGTTGGTTCTTTTTCAGTGGCTTCTTCTTCTTCAGATTCGCCTTCTGCTTCTTCACCAGCTTCTTCTTTTTCAGCTTCGTTTAACTCAGCTAAAATTTCAGATAAATCGAAGTCTTCTTCTAAATCTTCTTCGTTGAGGGAAGTAGTGTCTTCTTTGTCCCAACCAAAAGTTTCAGTGTCGAATCCTTCTTCCATTTCTTTTTCGCTCTTTTTAGCTTCTTCAACTTCTTCTTCACCATCCATTTCTTGTAACTTTGCAGCTAACATGGATTGAAGTTTTGGAGTTAAAGCTTCTTCAAGAGCGGCTTTTGCGTTTGCTAACGCAGCTTCGCGAACGGCTTTGGCGTCGGCGATAGCCTCTTTGAATAAGTTTTTGTTACTCATTTTGTTTTTCTCCTTAAATTTGTTTTCGGAAATAAGCTTATTAGAGAAGCTTAATGGGGGTTAATTGATTAACCAAGCTACCATAAATAGAAGTGGGTAGCTATTGTAGGCTACCCATAAATATATGTAGATATTAAAAACCGCGAATTATTTTTAAGCAGCTACTATTTTTTTAGCTAAATCTGCTACTTCAGATGTTTTAAAAGCAGCAGCACCCCCTTCGAGCCCTTTAACAACAGCATTTATAGCATGGCCTGCTTCAAGTCCAGATCCAATAGCAGCTCCAACTAATAAAGAAGCGTAAGCTCCATGAGCTAAATCATGTAATTCTGATGTTTTGTCAAAAGGATCTTGATCTCCATAACTTTTAGGATAAGCTGCTTTAATCCATCCTGCTAAAGAACCTATATATTGGTTTTCTAAATTATGACCTGCAGTTTTTAACAAATCACCTATTTTTGTTTTATTAACAGCACCTTGTGAAAAATATTGTCCTATAAGATCTGCTCCTTTCCCAAGTAAATTTAATAATCCTGGTGCTCCTATTATAATAGATGCTAGAGTTACAAAAATTTCATTTTGTTTTCCATCATTAGGAGATACTTTAACCTGTTGTTCCGCTGATTGTAAAATATTTAAAAAAGATTTTAATCCTTTTTCAACAGCTTGTTCAGCTTTAGCATCTTCAGCTTCAGTTATAATACCAGCTAATTGCTGTAGTCTTTTTGCTTCTTGTATTAACATAGTGGACATACTCCTGTTTGTGCGCAAATAATTTCGGTAATTAATTCATTTACTTTACTATAATCTTTAACTGAAGCAAATTTCTTAGATTCAGCTAATTGCATATATGCTTGTGGGGTTGATGGTACTGATACTAAATCCCAACATAATAATTCGAAATCGTCTTGTACCTCTACAGTTTCACCTAACTGTTTAACTGAACCCATACCACGAGATGAAATACCAAGTGGAATACCTGATAAAATTAATGCTTTAGCAATATTGCCTGATGGTGTAGGTAATAATTGGATTTTACCCATAACGTTATTTCCATCCCACCAAACATCAGTGACAACATGTGAAGTATTTGCTAAATTTACAACAGATGCTTCAGGATGATCTAATTCGCCTAAAGCAGTACGTGTTTTAACAGGACCTTCTAAATATTTGTCTACTTCACGTTTAAGAACTTTAAAAGGATATTTACGATTGTTACCATTTTCTTGGTCAGCGGCTTGTAGTTTACCTACTAATTCAACTAAACCAGCTTTAGTATCTTTACCTTCAACTAAAGTAAGCTTAGCTGATTGAAAGGGGGTGTGATCTATTAATAATGATTTACTCATTTTTGTTATTTATAAATTAATTCTTAAACTAACTCGTCATCACCTGTTTTTCCTAAAAGTCTACTAGATATTCCATGAATAATAAGAGAAGCTACTAAACTAATCACGGGACCTATAAAAGCTCCAAATCCCCACGTAGCAATTCCTAATAAAGAATTAATAAAAATACCTAATGGAGCACCACCTAAAGCTAATAAATTAATCCCAGCTATGCTTCTAACCAAACCAGCTATTTTTCCCTCAAGTGTATCTTCATCAAGTGCTTCTTTTAAATCTTCAGGAGTTTTAGCAGTTTTATCAGGATTAATAGCATCTACTTTAGACATAATATCTTCTAAAGACGGACCACCTTCTGCTTCAGAAATATTAAATTTAGCTTTAAAAGCAGCTATATCTTTGTCAGACATTTTAGATACAATTGTATCTATAAGTTTTTTAAATAAAGAAGAATTAACAATTTTATCTTTAACTTTAGCTAAAGCTCCAGATACTATTCCTTCATTTTGATGACCAGCAGTGTCAGTTAAATTATCACGACCATCAAAATATTCAGATAATTCTTCACGAATTATTTCCATTAAATCGTCTTTAGACAATGATTTTAATTTTTGAGAAATACCAGCGTTTCTGCTAAATATAGTTGATGGAACACTACCATTATCAACTTTTGGTGTTTCACTACCAGCTTCATACACATATTCTACATTAACATATCCAACACTTTGACCAACTTTATTTGCTAATTCTACATCAATACTTTGTAATAAAGAACCTGGACGGTTTGTTTTAAATGAAGTGATAGTAAAGGTTTCGTTAGGATTAATTTTTAATGCTTTTGCAGCTTCAGAATTAACTTTTACTTTATCTCCTCTTTTAAGGCCATTATGTATTTCAGCAGCTGCTTCTTCACCTTTCTTTTGTGCTAAAAACTGCATATATGCTGATGATGGTTTGCCTTCAATTTCAGGATCAAAATCACGCTCTAAATCTTCTTTTACTACTTTCATTTTTTCACCAGTAGCATTCATTTTTTGAACACCACGAGATGCTTTAGCAACTAATGACATCAATGAAATGCCTTTTTCTGGTTTGTTAGTTTCTTTAGAAGCTTTATTAGATGATGCTTTTACTTTTTCAATATCTTTAACCGGCTTCATTCCATTATCTTTATCAACCAAGCTATCTTCACCTTTGACTTCTTTCATTTTGTCAGAGCCAGGCTTTAATTTACCAATAGTTGGAATTTCAGTCATTTCTTTACCACCAGCTAATAACATAGCTGTATAGTAGATTGGGTTTTTCTTTAGGTTTTTAAGGACAATCTTGGCAGCTTCAATTTTAGATAAATCTTCGTCTTTTTCCATTTCCAAATCAATACCAATCAATACTTCTTGACCATTTAAATTGTCAATTTCTTTAAATTGAGCATACATTGATTTTCCATTAGCATTTTCCCATTTAGCTTTAGCCTCATTTAGATTTTCATCATATTGGCTCATTACAGCTTCTTCACCTTTTTTTTCTTTTTCGTATTTATCAATCATAGCTTGGATTTCATCATCATCACCATCATTCTCTTCTAAACCAGCTTTATCTAATTTAGTATAATATTTAGGATCTTCTTGTAAATGATCTAAAGCAATTTCTTCAGCTTTAATACGATCTTTAGTATGTTCCATTTCAACTTTGATGCCTTTTTTTAATTCTTCTTGATCAACGTCAAGATTTCCTTCAATTAAAGCTTCATTTAAAATACCCTTATTGCGAAGAATTTTAACAGCATCGCCAAATGATGTTACATTAGTTACATAATGAGGCATAGCCATACGTAAATTTCTCATGAAATTTTGTTGTGACATTCTACCTTCTTTCAAATCAATGAATTGTTGCTTTATACTTTTCATTTGTATTGTAATTTAGCGGCCTTGGCCTTTATATTTTGATACTTTTTTATCTTTAGGTCCACGTGATTTAGCAGCTTTACCACCTTTGCGTGTACCGAATGTTACTTTACGTGACTCACCTCTACCAGTTGCTTTTGCCATTATTGATTTAAGTTTTTAATCTTATTATTTAATTGGTTGATCATTTCAGAAATTTGACCTACATTCTTTTGGGTAGCTTTCCAATAATTAATACCTCCATCTTCACTTAATTCTTGTTTCATGCGAGAAGTATACTCAACAATACGATCAATTTCTTGTAATTTACGTTTTACCTCACGAATTGCTTTATGAAGTTGTTCAGATTTAGTTCTGAATTTAACTTCAGTTTTAAACTTATTATAGGTTACTTCGTTAATTAATTCTTTTTCAATAATGTTGTTTAATGATTCTTTCATTTGATTTTCTTTTGTAGATGCATAATATCCACCTCCTTTAGTAGCTAAACTAGGACCAGTATATCCACTAGCTGCAGTATAACCACTAGGGGCATCATAATTACTACGCTCGCTTATAGATTTATATTTACTTAATAAATCTTTTAAAGCATTAAAAAGTTGTGCCCCCGTCATACCATCAGTTTCAGCGTATAACTTGATAATTTTTTTTATTTCAGATACAGGAATCGAAGCTTCAGCTAATTCGTTTAAAAGTTCGTTCATTGCTGATTTTTTACCTTTCCATAGTTCTTTATAGTCAAGCATTTTAGAATGCTTAGGCATTCCTTTGGTTACTTTCCATCCTTCTTTTTCAGCATATTTAGTTGCAGTATTTTTCTTTTGTCCTTTAGAAGAAAAAGCACGTGGTGTTAAATACCCACCAGCATCTCCAGATGCAGATTCTTCTTCTAATTGTTTACGTACTAATGATTTTATGTATTCTTTTAAATTCATTATTTTTATATTATGCTCCAAGTGCTAATAAATCGCCACCTTTACTTTGCCACTGTATATCTGCTTTAAGTATTTCTTCAAGTTTTTTAAAGAATGTACTTTCTTTAGTAGCTCCTATTTCATAGCCACTTAAAAAACCACTATTAGCATCCATAATAACTTTTAATTTATTACTTCCACCACCAGAAATAGTACATGGTGTTGATTTGATATCTTCTAAAGTTTTTTTAAATTTATTATTTTCTTCTTGATCACTACCTAATTTTTCATTAGAAATAGTAAAAGTAAGTTCTGGGCTTATTTGAAAATAATCTGGATCACTATTAGACCCTTGTGGATAATATTCATTATTTATATTAGATACAGTAGCTGTAGCTGTGCATCCGTTTGGTTTGTTATCTTCACTTAACCCTACTAAGTTTAATGTAGTTCCTTTTAAAGGTGATAATATTTTAACTACATCTTCTTTTTGTTTTAATAAAGACTTAATACTTTCTTCATTTAATTGTGATTCAGTAATAAGACCTGCTAAAAATTGCATTCTTTTTGCTTCGTTGATTAATTGTGCCATTTTATTTTTATTTTACAGATTTTAATTCGTCAATTAATTGGTGAAACTGCAGTAAAGCAATGATGTTATCATCCTTTACGCTTTGATTTTTATCAAGTGGTTTTAATAAATTAACTATTTCAGTCAATTTAATTTGAGTTGTTTTATCAACTACTGTTTTACTTAATTGTGCAATTTGTGCTTTAATAGCGGTAGTGCTTTCATTTACAAATTCACGTAATTTAACAGTATTAGAAATATTATTAATATATTCTTTCAACACAGATTTTTGTGCTGGGGACATATCACCATATTTTTCGTTGAATTTTTCAAGCAACATTTTGTAGGCTAAGATACGAGTACCTTTGTCCATTTTAGCATACTCTTCTAACACGCGATCTGTAACATTAGCTTTATTTACCTCTTTACGAGTAATATGCTCTAATAATGTTACTTTATTTTCAATAACTTGAGCAGGTTCAACAAACTCTAGTGAGTTATGAGCCTCAATTAAATTATACGCAGCAGCGTATTGTGAATAGTTATTGATTTTTGATTTGAAGAACTCTTCAATATCATAAGCTTCACGAATATCTTTGATTAAATTATATTTTTCTTTACGTAACGCAGAACGATTTAAACGTGAAGATATTTCAAGTGTTGCTGTGATTAATGATTCGGCTTTACTTTCAGTTAATGCTTTAGTATTAGTTAAAGCCTGATATAACTTATGTTCTTTAGTTAATTCAGATTTAGAAAAATATTTCTTTACTAAATTAATAGCAGCTGAATCCTTACCGGATACTGTATCTGACGCGATTTGGCGAACCAATAGTTCAAATAATATACCAGTATTTTTGAATTTGCTATGTTTAATTTTCATATAAAATAGTATGCACTACCTATAAATATGTAGTTGTTATACGTCCTTGATATTTTTTTCGTCCAATAGTGTAGATTCCTGTTCAGGTTTAATAGCTAATTCTTTACGGAAGGCACTCATTCCTTCAAGTAAGCCTTTATGCTTTTTAGATTCAGCTAATGCTAATGGTGAACCACCTTTTGGTGTACTGCTTCCTTCATCAGGAATATTAGCAGTATATAATGTACCATTTTCAATACTACCTAATCTATCTTTACCTAATGGGTCTTTTTGTGTACCTACAATAGAAGATTTCTCTTCAGGACGACCAACAGGACGTTTTTCGTCATATCCAGGAGGGATAGCACCTGTATCACCAACACCATTTCTTCCTTTACCATACAATGAAGCAAGATCGTGTGGTGTACCATAAGATTTACCAGATTTAGCTGGGTCGTTACCTTCGTTTTCAAGCTGGGATAAGCGGAAGGTACGTTTCATATCTTCAAGTACTAAATCACGATATTCATCATATTGATCTTCGCTGAATTGGAATACATTATCATAAATCCAATCTGAAGGTAATAATTTGGTATCTTGGATATCTTTAGCTAATGCTATTTTTTCTTTCCATAATGCTACTTTTTCCTGTTCATAGATGATTGATGGAGTAGTCAATGATAATTCGAAATTAGTCAATGATTCACCATCATATCCTTGAACGTATAAGTGTACTAAGGCTATTTTATACAATTCACTAACAACAATACGTTGAATGCGTTCAACGGTGCGAGCAAAACGAATATCTTCAGCAGCTAATGTAGCCTTACCTGTTAAGTCTTTTTCAAATCCGAAGAAAGCTTTAGGTACTTTAAGTGCTGCTAACATTTCATCGCGGAGGAAGTTTACGTCATCAATAGCATTATACTCTAAACCTTTTAAGGTATCGATTTTAGTATTGCTATTAGCGCCACGTTGTGGAATATAGAAGTCCTCCATTACGTTCATCATGTTATAACGTAAGTTATATTCGCCAGTATTTTTGTCGATGAATGGAGTTTTTTGCATTTTTTGCTTTAAACGCTCCATGTATCCATCAACTTCATTCGGAGGTAAGTTTCCAATATCAACGTAGAAGATACGTTTTTCTGGGGCACGGGTGATGCGATGTAACAACATAGCATCTTTCATCAACACATATTGCTTATAAGACTTACGAGCAGGCTCAATATAAGAACGTCCGTAAGGCAAGTAGTTAGCGTCAGTTAATAGTCTAAAATGCGCTATTTCATAATTTTCAAATTTAATCTTACCATCTCTATCTTTAACACGTGAGTTGATACCACCAGCGGCAATTACCATTGGATCAATCTTAAAACACACATAAGATGGATTAGTAGGATCTGTACCTTCTTCACGAACCATATCATAAACTGATAATGGTGTTACGCTGTAAATACCAAATTTTTCTGCAATTTCAAGGTGTAAATAAAAGTCGCCATATTTACACATATTGCGAATCCATAACCATAAGTTAAATTCTATGTTTAAAACATCATAGAATAAATTATATAAAATGCGTTGAACATTTTCGTCAGCACTTCTGATTTGTACTACTTCTTGAGCTTCATTCTTTAATGTTGATTCATCAGCAACAATATCAAGAGCAGAGGCAACAATTGATTCTGTATCCATTGCTTCATAGTCAGTATATAACTGAATACGAAGTGTTTGGTAGTTCATTGTTGGGTTGTATGGCATATTAGCGCCATAGCGGTGCAACTTGGTGAATCTATCAATTAAAGCATTTGTTTTTACGTTTCCGTAAGCTTGAATTCTGTCAACGTCTACCGTTTTTAACTGATTGCCTCCTACATTTCTGATGATAACATCTGTGGAGAATAGGCGTCTTAATCTACTAAATAAGCCTGTATTTTGTTCAGCCATTTGTGTTTTATTATGTCAATAAATATTTATCAATTATAGTATCCATGTAAAATCTTCAGGGCCGTGGGGTGTATCCATTATATATGGATTTGGTGTTCCGCTTGGTAACATAGGCATGTCACCTGGTCCACCACCAGTTCTAGATATACCACCCAAAGCCATCCTAGTCATGTCTAACCCTTGTTGATGGAATTTAACACCAGTGTCTCTAGTAAATAATCCAATTCCTAAGGCCATAACTAAGTCGTCATTATATCCATTTTGGGCTTGAGCTTTACCATTTTGCCAAACGAATACACGTAATTCTTCAAGTAAGCGTTTAGACCTAAAAGTAAATACTCTATCTCGAATATACGCCTCCATTTTGGAGATAACAAGTGGTCTTGTTTTGACTGATGTAGTGAATCCAGGAACTGTTTGTTCACTATCCATTTTAGCCATCCATTTATCTACATGCATTTCACCATAAGCACGAGGTGAATAATATAAGTTTCTATAACCTTTTTCTATAATTGTGTTTACTACATCCCATCCTACGTTTGCATTTTCAACTACAAGTAAAGCATTATTATATTCAGAAGCAACAGAAACAAGCATATTACCATATGTTCTAGTATCTATTTGCGACTTATATTCAGCTACTTGTTCACATGTTTCCACATCGATAACATGAAACGCTGAGTAGTCCGAGCCATCTCCGCGAGCAACGTCAGCACATAAAATATAAGACTTACTATAATCAGGATACTGCCAAATCCAAAAATCACCACCCATAAAGCGGCGTTCCACAGGATCTTGGATAAATGTTTGTTCATAAAAGGATAGATTGTCAGGTTCAATTACTGAGTTTCCAGAACCAAGGAAGTCACAGTCATATTCTTGGGCAAATTCACGTGGTGACATGTTTGCACGTTCACGTTCTTCCCAAGCCTCATCTCTATCAGGATGTAAATTCCATTTTAGCTCTATTGGCCAGAAGTCATTCTTGCCAATTTGAGCTTCAGTATACATTTTGTGAAACCAGTTACCAATACCATTTGGAGAGGATAATGCTATGATTCCTCCACCCGTAGCAATGGTAGGTTTAATACTGGTGTAAATGCGATCAATACCTTCAATAAACGCGGCCTCATCTATTAATAATAAGGATACGGCGTAGGATCGACCAGCATCTGAGGCAGCGGATGTAGCTACAATTTGAGAGTTATTAGCTAATTTTAGTGATAATTTATTATCTGAAATTGGTTTTTGGTTACCACGTAACCAGGAAGGTAAGTTATTATACATAAATTGTACCTTTTCAACCATTCCTTTAGCTGTTTCTTGTTTAGTAGCTATACACAATACTGTTTTATCTTTTTGAAACAACATTGTCCACAAAGCATATCCTGCTACAAGAGTAGAGATACCTAACTGACGAGATTTATTTACTATGGAGAAACGATGCTGTCTAAAATCACCTAATGTTGTTTCCTGAAATGGGTATAGATGAAATAATACTCTACCTTTTACTGGGTGTGTAATGTAACAATATTTTCTAAAGAAATGCACAGGATCCATAGCACATTTGATGTACTCCTGCTTAATTATTTCTTTAATGTCTGCTTGATTAGCCATATATAACACTATTGGTTATATATAAATATATAAAAGAAGCCCAACCGTTGTGGTTAGGCCTCAGTGCATGGGATTGCAAGGGGTTATTTTGTAAAATATAAATATGTTAAACCACCAACAATAGCGGTTCCAGTTATTTTAAGGAAAGCAAGTTTAACTTTAAGTTTCTTGTTTTGTTTTTGTAAGTCTTTAACCCATAATCCTTGAGCATCAAATTTAGCTTGTTCATTTTTGATACGCTCTTCGTATATAATGCCTTTTTGAACGTGTCCTGAAATGATACTGTCTTTTAGTGTTATTTTTGATTCTAAAAGTGTAACATGCTCATTTGCTAATTTTAATTCAGCTTTAGCACTATCACCACTAACTAAATCTTTAACAATTAGTTTAGCAACAGGTGCAGGAATATGAACTGTATCTTGTGTTTGAGCGTTACCAAATAAAGGTAAAAACGCTAATATAATTAAAAGGTATTTCATTAGTAATTGTATCTTGCTTTAAAGAATGAATCAACTTGAGTTGGAGTATATTGTTCTGCTTGTTGACTTGCTTCATGATAATATTCACGAACAATAGTAGTTTTTTCCTTAATGTGATCTACTTGAAAATCAATTTGCTTAACTTCTGTTTCATAAGCATTAATTGTACTATCAATTTGTTTTTGATGTTCAATTAATTGTTTATTAACATTAGTTAATGAATCGATTGTTGCTTTAATATCAGCAGGCATTTGTGGTTGACGAGTGGTAACCCACAATAATCCTAATAATACTAATATTCCACCAATAATATAAAGACCAATTTTACCTTTACTTTTATTTTTATTAATAAAATCGATAAGTTCAGCCTTTGTAACTGTTTTTTTCTTTACCATAAATTATTTTTTAATACCAGCGTAATATTGCATTTTTCCAATTGTCCATTCATCTAATGGTTCTTCTGTTTCTTCTTCAGGTGTTTCAATTGGTTCAACTGGTTTGCCAGTTTGTTTTGCAATTTTATTTTTTAAATAATCTGAACCTGCAACTAAATCATTAATTCTATCTTCAAGTGATTTTTTTAAATCACGTAAACGTTGTAATTCAGTTGATGGTTTATCTGAGATATCACCAGCTGTTGTTCTAGATTTTCTTAATTTTAAGATATTAGATTTAGTAGCAGCTAAGCGTTGAGATAAATCATCATATTTCATCCAGGTATTATAATCTTCATCTGACATTGAGCCGGCAGCAGGTTCTGCTTTTTCAAGTTCACCAGCTTCTGGTTCAGTACTATCAGTAAAGTCTTCAGAACCATCATCATTTGGTTTATCATCAAAATACATTGCGAGAGGATTATCAGCACCACCCATAAACAAATCTTCTGGTTCAGTAGCTTGTGGTGCTACTTCTTCACCTGGTTCAGGTGTAGCTTCAACTTCACCTCCAGCACCTAATTTAACTAACACACCAGCATCAAGCAATGCGTTTACTACAGCATTGGCGATTTGTGGGCGAGCAAAATTAAATTGTGATTGTAATGATTTTTTATCAGCACCTGGGTTTTCGCGGAAGTAGTTGATAATGTCTTGTAATGAAGTTCCACTAACGCGTTTGTTAGCATATTGAGCAGTATCTATATTTTCATCAGCTAAACGGAATCCTTTAGGGGTACGAGCCATTTCATCCAATTCGAGAGCAGAAATACCAGGTTTATTTAATTTTTGCATTTTTTTACCTAGAGATGCTATTTTTTTGTCAACAGCTACTTTTTCAGCATCGTGAGCTGGTTTGTCAGCAGCTGATGGAGTAGCAGTATTTAATTCTGATTTTTTCTTCTGCAAAGCAGCTATTTGAGCTTGAGTTGCCTGTTTTTCAGTATCTTGTGCTTTTTTATCTTCTGCCGGGCCTTCAGTTAATATTTCTTGTATTGCTTCGCGAATAATTCTGCGGAGTTGTTTAGCTTTCATTACTTTCAATTCGTTTAGTGTGATGTCCATAAATATTAGTTTAGATTGGAAATAATAGTAGCAATACGTTCCTCCGTACTACCCTTAACAGTTATTAATTTTTTAGGTTTATATTCAATTAATGACATTTGAATAACTAGATCAATCTTTTTGCGATATACTTCATCAGTTTCACGAACACCATTATCTTCTATATTAACACCTTCTGGTGAAACATAAATTACTAAATCATAATAATCTTTCAAATGCATCGCTGCTGTTACAAAGTCACGTTTTTCCCAATCAGCAATTGATTTCGCTGATAATGTAAAAGCACACACATCCCAAATTGTACGATCTGTAATGATATTATCTACTAACAATTCAGTAGCACGTTCAGCTAAAAATACAAATTGACCACGCAGTGTAGAATCAGTATTCAATGGAATACCTAAATCACGCAAATATTTACTACGCTCTGTTTGTACAGGATAATCTTTAAATTGTTCTGTCTCGCCTAGCGCCTTAGCTAATGTAGTTTTACCTACAGACATTGTACCAACTAATCCTATTCTCATTTTTTATTACGTTTATTAATTTTGTTCATTTGGCGTTCATTCTTCTTAATTTGCTTAGCCTCTTTAACACGTTCTTTAATACGTTTTTCAGCACCAGCTTTATATTTGATATCAACATCAATTGGACCACGAGCAAATTTATCTAAATTAAATGTCCATGTTTCAATTGTGTCTTCATCCTCATAAACACGAGTAAATTTACGTGGTTTATCTTCTGCTGTTTGTTCTTTTATTCTTCCTCTTCTTTCTATCATAACATGAAATTAAGAAAAGGATCTTGACGATCCTTATACTCTTGCGCCTGCTGCTTTACCAGCTGCTGTTTTATACCAAGGCACTCCGTTAGTATCTTTTTTTCTATCTTCCCAATCTGTTTTAGAATATTTAAAACCAAATAACCAATATTCGGATTGGCGCTTATTGCCTTGAGGAATTAATGCTGGGCCATCAATGTTGTGAAGTTTATTAGTACCATCTACATTCAAATAATAAGCAATAGTACCATCACCTGTAACTATTTTTCTAGTTTCCATCGTTTTTGGTTGTAAAGATACGAAAGAATCTTTATCAATCCAAATCCTCTAATCCGGTATCGTCTTTGCGAAGATCTTTTTCTATATCCTTCATTGTATTAACAGCCCATTGTTTTTCATCGTTTGTTAATTCATCATTAACAGCGTTTTCTACAAACGACAAAAACTCATCTTCTTCTAATTTGTATAATTCAGCAAAAAATAATTCGCGAACGCGAGCATCTTCTACATTGCTTTCAGCATATAATTTATTGATAGCATCATATAAAAACTTACCAAAACGTAAATCGTTTGGTTCGTTTGATAATTTATCTACAGCACCAACAATAGCTTGGTTTTTTTCTTTATCAGCACCAAATCCTTCTGTACCAACGATTTCGTAAAGTCCTTTTACGATTTCGTGTACGAGCATTGGAAAACAAATTGCTTTAGCTTTAATAACGAATTGCTCGTTTTCCTCATCATATTCCATTTCACTTTCACCACCTTGCATTTTTTGTCCTTGAGCTAAGGCAGCTAACATCATAGCAATAGCATTTTCATCATCATAAATCCCAAATGCTAATTTTAAAATTTCGTTGTATTTGTCTACTAATGCTGGATTGATAGCGTCTAAATATTCTTTGAAGAGCATAAAGCCAAAGGCGCCTCTAATTGAGGCACCTTGTGTAATGCCATTTATGATGCGGCGTTTGGCTTTCAATTTTTCAGGATCACCTTCACCAAAATTAGGTAAAGTTGGATCCTCATTTGGTGGAGGATTAGGAATATCTAAATCATCCGTTCCTACTATTTTAGCATCAATCTTAATATTTGCATAATCAATAATTGGATAAGCATCAGTCACCATTTGAGCAGCTACCATTTCAAGTTCATCACGGTATCCTTCCTCAGCATCTATAATTTCATCCAATATTGTTTTGGATTTCATTAAAGTTTGCATCAAATTTTTGTCACCAAGCATCTGGCGTAATGATTCACCAGATTTGCCTTTTAAGGCAGTCATTGTTTTAGGTGAAAATATTTTTTCGTATTCTACTTCTAAAAGCTTAGCCATTTTTCTTTGCGGCTTTAAAACGTTTAACAATTTTCGCTAACATTTCAGCTTCAGTCATAGTAGCCTTTGGTTTAGGCTTTACATCAGGGTTACCTAATGGACGACGTGGTTTTGGTTTACCAGGAGATTTTACTGGTGGTTCAGCTACATCTGGTTTTTCTTGTGGTTTTGATGGCGCATTTTCTGATATCTTTTTTGGTTTTTTTATTTTTACAATTTTAGCATCTTGACGAATTTTACGTGCTGCTTCTCTTGCATCATCCATTGTATTATAATAATTATAATCCAATATACGACCTCTATTATCAATACTTACTATTCTGTATTTTATTTCAAAATCATCCTTCGGCTCATTAGTAGCTTCATTTAACTCCTGCTTTATAACACGGCGAATTGTTTCGATTAATTGTTGTTTAGTCATTATTGTCCATTTGACAATAAATATTCAGAAACATAAATTCCATGAGCACCACTAACTGTAATACCACGTGCACTTAAGGCATCACCTACAAAATGCACATTAGGAAAAGGAGCTAATGCTAAACTATCATAGTTTACCAGTGGTTCAGGGCTAAGATATTTTACCTCAGGAATATACATACCCCAATCATCACCAAACTCAAACACTTTATTCATATCACTGATGAAATTCATAACATATTTCATGTATCCATCCATTGTTGGTTCAACAACATGAGCCAGTGTATCCATACTGATTTGGTGAGCAGTTACTGTTGTACCTTCAGATGTTAATCCTGGTTGGCGAGTCATGTTTGGTGAGTAATATAATCCTTTACCATTAATTTGTAGTTTAGAAACTACATCACGTGACCACTTAAATGGATCCTCAATACCTTTGATTTCCATTAAGATACCAAAGTTAGTCATTTGGTTTTCAAATTCCTTACCTTTTTTGGCGTGACCATTGTAACTGATGTCACCATAAGTTTCTTCAACAGCCACATATGCAGCGTTATTGTTAGTACAAAATGAACGTAAACTAACATTATCGAATTTTTGATATAATTTAAAGTCATAGGATACATCAATTAGTTTTTGGAAGTATTTTTGTGGTGCTTCAAATCGAACGCCAATTTGTACTGATTTAGGTTCAGTAGGGAATTCATATTCGTCTGATAATTGTTGAGCAAAATCAATACCGGATTTACCTACTGCAAATATTAGTTCATCATATAGAGTATGTTTAGTATCAGTAGGACCTGCTATACTAAGTGGATTAAATAATATTGTATTGTTTGTAAAATCAATACTTGATACTTCTGTATTCCACCAAAAATTAATACCTTTATCTAACAAATATTGATACCATGTTTTAGCAATTTCATGTAAGAAATTAGAACCAATATGCCATACAGGAAACATTCTTAAACCAAAGTATGGTTTAATAAATTCAGGTTCTTCTTGTGGATCAGACATAAAGATTTCATCTGGTTTAGGATGGAAACGAGTAAAATTATCTACTACTTGTTTCATCAATTCCATTGCTTTTTCTTCACCACAGTATTTTGATAGTTGACCACCAATTGATGTGTGATAAGTTAATTTACCATCACTCCAACCACCAGCACCAAGCATGCCTGTCATTACTTCTTCAGGTAAGCGGTTATGTGGATCATTTCCTTTGTCTATGATAGTGATCAGTTCACCAGGATAGCCGTTATCTACTAATTTTGTTGCAGCGTTAATTCCAGCAACGCCTGCTCCTACAATTACAATTTTCTTTTGCATATGATTAAATGTACGATTTTACTTTGACATTTCAAATTAAGGTGGCCCACCTTTTTGGGTGGGCCACTACTCCAATTATTTATACCTCTATGGGGCGAACAGGCAATGAATCTGTTCTATATGTTTATCCAAACAAATCAGATTTAAACACTAATGTTCCTTGTTTTAATTCAGCATTTTTCAATATATTCTCTCTGCTTAATTCATCTATTTTACTTTGATTAATATAAGTATAATCCAATATTCCCTCTCTAGAAACATTTATAATATATCCTGGTATTCCTGGTTTTTGTTTGAATTTTTGTAATATAAATCCTTTAAGTAAATCTGATGTAAAATGTTGTGCAGATTTTGGTGAGTATTTTTCTATTAATTTGTCTAGTTTGGTATATAAAGAAGATATGAAATCAATATTAAATACACTTCCAATTTCTCTTAATTCATCATTTTCATATACTGTTAAAGCATTTGTACAAGCCTGATTTAAATCTTCTACAGTAGCATTAAAAGCATTTGGAGGAGTTTGTTTTTTTCCTTTTGGTTGAAATTCTGTTATTAAGGCATCTATTCCTAATACTACATTTAAATCATTTAAACTAGTTGTATAACTTCCTATTCTACCTATTGCTATTTTTTTACTTTCTAAAGATTTAATTTCAACTCCTACTCCATCAATAAGTAAGTCTGGATTTCCTCCTCCCCTAGTATCTTCTGCAGTGTGGCCAGATTGATGGGCAAACAACCAATATATTGATATTTCTCCATTTCCTGATCCCTTGGTACCTTCTTCTTCAACTCCTCTTCCTGCTTTAGAAGGAACAACAGAAAATAATTTTTTAAATATTTCTAAATCATCAGGATCTGTTATTTTTATAGTTCCGTTCTTTTTTTCTAAGTTATATCTACCTTTAACTTTAGGAATATTTCCTCCTAACTTTAAAGAAATAGTTTCGTCATATTTATCACTTCCTTCATTAAGATTTATTTCGTCTATATTATATTCTTTTAATATTTCGTCTAATATAGCTTTCTTTTTAGGATTGTTTATATCAACAATTCCATCTGGGCAGCGATAAGCCCACTCAAGTAATATTTGATCTATAACTTTCATATTTTAAGCTTCAGCTGGTGGTGTTTCTTCTTCAGGAGCAGGTGTTTCAGCTGGTGGTGTTTCAGCAGCAGCTAATTCAGGTCCTAATTCAGAGGCTCCTGGTCCTGTTGGTTCAGCAGGTGGTGTTTCAGCTCCTCCTGTTTCAGGAGCAGCACCTGGTTGTTCTTTACCTTCAGCAGGGGCATAATTTAATTCTAATAAATCTGCTATTGCTTGTGAACAACGTTCTGCTTCTCCTAAATTAATTGGATTATATTTTTTACCTGCTACTTTAACACTAAAATTTTTATTGCCAAGATATTTAACACTAAATTCTTGACCATTAACTAAACTTACATTAAATGTAGTTGGTTTAGGGGCAACAATATTAATACCACTAATGTAACGACCAAAAGCAGGAGACATAACTTCTTCCATTACTTTTTTTAACCCAGGAAAGCGATATACTAGGTACATCGCTTTTTCCGCTTTTCGCTGTTGTTCTTCGGCTTCTTTAAGTGCCTTTTTAACAGCTACCTTAATATATTTTTCTAATAATAATTCTTTATTCATCATTTTTTAATTCATGAAAACCTTGAGCCGCTTGGTCAATATAGTTTTCAGCGTTTGTGATATGGTCTTGAATCCATCCTGGAATATCACGCTCCTCATTACCTAATTTGTTTAATAAAGTAATTGAAGATTTAATAATAGATTTTAAACTAGCTTGAGCCATGGATACTTCATGATCTTCTTTAAGATTAGCAGCTATTGCTTTGCGACGGGTAGCTAAATACTTATCTGTCTTATCTACTTTACCATCGTTATTAATATCGTCATCTTCTTTTCCTACAGGATCTAATTTTTCAGCCATAGCTTTTGAGGTTGCAATAGCTCCAGCTTTATCTTTAGCCATTCCACCTGCTACTAATTTATCAAATATTTCACCACGCTTTTTCTTTTGAGCAGGTGTCATCTTTTTTTCTAATAAATCAAGTAACTTTATCATTTTAAAAAGCGTAGTTTATAGATAGTAGAATTAATTAAAGCAACAACTTCGTCAATTTGATTCTGAATGTATGAATCTTGACAAATTAATTGTCTGCTTTTTTCAACATACATCAAAAGTGTTTCAAAATATACAATTATAGCTTCGCAGCTTTGGTATTCTTGTAAAGCAACATTACTGTATCCAGTAATAATACCATATTTACCTTGATAAGATTCTACTAATCCATCAGTTAAACCTACGATTTCATCATAATAATCATTTAATGCTTTGTGAGCAGCAAATGAAGGGGTTTGAAGATGAAATACATGGGCTTGTGTGCGAGACGCAAACAAGGTAGATACAAATTGGCCTATTAAGGGATTGCTTTCTACTACTATCATTATTTTATTTTTTAACTACTTTTTTTAATATAGCGCCGGCAACTTTTTTACCAGCTTCTTCTGAGCCGTATTTTTTAGCAGCAGATTTAGCGATTTTTTCAAATCCTTTACCTGGCTTACCAATATCGGTACCTTTTTTAAAGCGTGCTTCGTCTAATTCTTCAGTTTCAGAAACTAAACCAATCATTTCTTTAATCTTGGCTTTTTCATCTTTAATTTTAGCTTCAGTAGCTGTGATTTCTTCGTCAAGTTTCTTTTTCAAATCAGCACTAGCGGCTTTAACTTTAGATAATTCGTTAACGAATTTCTGTAAGTTAGCAAATTCAACTTCAGTAACTTCTTCAGCCTCAGTAAGACCAGTTGCATGGAGTTGTGATGCCATTTCTTTTAAATAGGCTACTTCTTTTTTAAGATCCATCAATTTACCGGAACTTTTCACGGTTTTTGGTTCTTTTTTGTCAGCTTTCTTTTCAGCTTTTTTATCGTCTTTTTTGTCAGTTTTTTTAGCCTTAGCTTCAGAAATTAATTGACGAACAAAGGCGCGAATTTGAAAATCATTCATGATTGGTTAATTTATATGTATAAATATTATTGGTTTCTGGTTTCAGCTATGTGTTGTTGCAACAATCCACGCACTTCTTCTAAATGTTCAGGATTATTAGCTAAGTATTCTTGTGTTAAGTAACGGCGCATTTCTGCTAAGTTACGATTTTGTAATACCTGTAATAATTCACTTGGTGAATTCATTGGTACTGCTACATTACCGTTTTCGTTTCCAGTTAACAAATAGTTTCTGTTACCTGGTTGGATGTTAATAGAAGCAACTGTTTGGCCGTTATTTAATCTAATAAAATAAATTTTACTTGCACCTATAGATAATACTGAGGTAACACGGCCTCTTCCATTTAATGTATTGTTACGGCGAGTAGCACCTCTATCATTAATTGGGAGAACACCCGTAGCATTAGTTACATTTATTCTTCTAAAATCTGGTCTTGGTAAACGTAAAAATGCTGTTTCTAATCCAGCCTCTCTCATTCTTGCAGATACGTTTACATCACCATTAGCAACTGGAGTAACTCGTGGAGCAGTAACATCACGTCTTCCTCCACCTGGTCTACCTCTTCTAGGAGTAACTACAGGTGTAGCTTCGTCTGGTGTAGCACCGGTTAATTGACGAGCTAGTACTGGAGATATATTTGCTTTTACTAATTTACCTGTTCTGTCAGATACTTTAAAACTTTCTCTTGGGTTTTGTTTATTAACTATATAAGCAGTATTGCTAGGATTATAAAAAGCAACAGCATAACGACCTGTTGGGTTTAAGGGTGGTATTGCTTTAATAAAGTCTATTTTAGACTCACTAGAAAAACCGTATGTTCTTTTAAGAAGAGATATTAATTCTTCATCACTATAAATTTGGTTTTCATTTCTCATATAAGCAAAATACTCTTTCCAAGCTTTTTCTCCTAATGAGTAATAAACATTATATCTTCTCCAAGTATTACCTGTTCCACCTATAGTAACAGCTGTTGGGCTATTTTTATTTGTGCTTTTTATTACTATACGTACATCATTACCATCAGAAGATATTAATGGTAATATAATATGTTCTTCACCCTGTGCTTCAATTTTTCTCTTATCGTAAGGAGATGCTTTAAGTATAGATATAAAAGCATTTTTATCTATTGTAGAAGGAAGATTTTCGCGTTCATCTACTGATGTTTTAACAAGATTAATAGCATTTTGTTGGAATGATTCATTATCTTTTTCCTCAGCAAAAGCTTTTTGCACATTTTCATCATCAAAAGGAACAATTACTAAATTACCTTCTTCATCTATTTGATAAGAAGCAAATGAGTTTGAATCTAGAACAATTTCTTTACCATCTACATCTTTAACAGCAATAGCAGAATTAGGATCTTTTTTAGCACCATCTAATACTTTTTTAATTACTTGTTTATCAATAACACCATCATCAGATAATTTAATGATATTCCTTAAAGGAATTTTATCTAATTCTGGATAGTCTAATAGATATTTTGATGTGCGTTGATTTAATTTGATATTAGGATAATCATCTTCTGCTTGGTATAAACCAACAGATATAGTATCTCCTAGTTTTAATCTAACGATAGTAGAACCATCTTTAGTAACATATAAACGTTCGTTAGAGTTAAGATCCCACTTATTCAAATAGGTTAATAATTTTTTAGCATCAAATGAAAATGTATCCCTATCTAGATAATTAGTACTTATTTTTTTTCTTAAATTAGCAGTAATTGATTTCCTATCTTGGTTATCAAATTTATCTAAGTTTGCTAATAATATTTCGGAATTAATAATATCAGGAGTAATAGCAATAAAATTAGCTATTTGAGGATATTGTGGAAGGTATTTAGATATAAAGACACTATTATCAATGTCGTCAAATAATTCATCTTTATCTTTTCTAACAACTAAATACTGTTTTTTAGTTTCGAATGGAAGTTTCATCCATTCTCTAATACTAATACTTTTATTTTTGTAAAGTTGAGTTACTTTTTCTGTGTTAGATAAAGGAATGTATTTTAAAATGTTTTTAATGTTAGGAACATCGTTTAACCAAGGAACTTCAGATGTTAATTCACTAAAAGACATTGAATTAGATTCATGAGGTGAATTTTGTCTGTTAGTATAAACATATTTTTCATCCTCATCTGCATCTCTAACTTGTATAGCAACAAAACTTAATTTGTCGCTATCAGATAAATTAGAGTTTTTAGCTAAATAAAATGTAGGATAACCTCTACCTGAGGAATAACGATAATTACCATATGATCCTCTAGTAATGCACCATCTTTCACCTTGACCATATGTAATGCAATTACCTTCTTTAGAACCATTCCATATAGTAATACCATTATTTTGGTATACTACATCCGGTGTTTTATCTTCTTCATCCTCTGCTGTTTCAGCACCTTTAGATGCAGTAACAAGTTTTATTAGTTTAGATAAAGGAACTATAATTTCATATTCATTTTTTGTTTTAGTAACAATCTCTCCTGAGGGTGTTGTTATTTGAACTGGTTTTTTTATCTGTTTAATTAAATCAGTCCCACCGCTAGAAATAAGCTTTGATTTTAATTGATCAAAACGTTCAATATATTTTTTAAGTTGTTGATCTGTAATTTGAATATTTAGATCATCTGCTTCTTCTTTATAATGATTTATAATAGCATCCATTTGTTTTTGGTCATATTCAAACAAAGGACTTAAATTGTGTACTACGTGTAATATGAATTTGTATATTGGTCTCATTTTGTTTTACCCCATTTAGTACCTTTACCTGGTTGTTTACATTGTGATGGTGTTGGACGACAAGATGGATATTTTGCTCGCTTTTCACCTTTTTGTCTGCCGCAAGGTTTGCATTTGGTTTTACCATCTACTTCGCGGCATGTATTACAATCAACCCATCCACCTGTTTTACCAGGAGCACCTTTGCGTTTAAACCAAGTGCGAAGGGTTTCTTTTTGTTTTTCGTTTAAATTTTCTTTATTCCAAAATTCAACTTTAAGTTTTAAAGTCTTCCAAAAATTGTTTTCTGGATCTAATAAATTTTGTAATAAATATATAGCTGAAATTCTATGGGCTCCATCTTGTATTTTTCCATCAATTACTATAATTGGAGGTAAATTTTTTAATGATGAAGGATTTTTCATCATATATTCCGCATATTCTTTAACTTTTTTAGTTACTCCCCAACTTTCATCTCCCTTCTTTATGTCATCTAATACTTCCTTGTAATAAGGAATACTAGGTATTTTTTGAATTATTTCAGATAGTGTTAAAAATTCTATTTTTTTTGGTTCTGTTCCTGGTTTAAATTTGGCTGCTGCTCCACTAGATTCTCCTGGTTGTGGGGTTTCAGGATCATCTTCACCAATGAAAAATGCTTCAGATTTAATACCTTTCCAAATATTACCTTTACGGCAACGAACAATAGCACCTGATTTATAGGCAGATGGTTTTGAGTAACGGCGGTCAGCGATGCGCTTGCAGCGATCTTCTAACAGCATCTCAATTAATAAGTCAGTTAATTTAATCATATTACCATTTTCTACAAGACCAGTATCTAGCTTTAGTACGGGGTCCTGGGTTTGCGCAATTGTGTCTTGCTCTAAAGGCTCGGCGTCTAATAGGATTGTTTTTCTTTATATTCATTCCCTTAGCACCAAAGTTAACTTTTACAACTTTACCTGTTTTAGGGTTTTTAACATACACCTTGAATTTCTTACTATCACCGCGCATTGGTTTACCTAAAGGTACAGTGCGACCTTGATATTTAGCTTCAAGTAAACAATCACAATCAGCTTCATTTAACTGTTGTTGATATTCACGCATGAATTCAACAAATTCTTTTATATCTTGTGCATTTTTTACATCATATTCCTCAATATCATCTTCACCAATAAAGAATGCCTCTTTAAGGGTTTCTTTAACTAAATGTCTTAATTCTGATAATTTCATAGTTATTTATTTTTTATGCCACCAATTACAACAATATTCATCAGCAGGATAAGGAATATTTTCATTCCCATCATGCCAAGTTAACCAATATTCATTATTACATTTGTTACCTTCAGCAATCCAATATTCACAATTAGCACACATTGAACCACCTTTAGTTACGCGCATTCCTGGTTGGTGGTTAGCTGGGTATTCTGCTGGTCCTTCGTTTATAAGTAGTTCGGTGAGCTTTATCACTTAGATAATTTTTTATTTTCAGTAGTTAAATACTCAACTTTAACACGTAATTCAGCTACTTCTGATGTAAGCTTTAAAATTAAACTACGCATTTCGTCTTTTTCTTTGGCTGATTCTTCTAATAATGCTTCTAATTTAGAAATACGATCTTTACAATCGTGACGGATAAAATCTTCATCGCGTTCTCTATGCAATGCACGTTTTTCGTAAAATCTAAAAGCTGTAGAACCTCCTAAAACTGTAATTGCTGTGATTAGTACTGTGTAAATGCTATCCATTATTAGTTAAAAGATTAAAATGTTCATTACCAATAAATATTAGGAATTCACCACATCTTTAAGCTTTTTGATGTATTCTTGTATATCCTCGACCACTTTTTGTTTATCAAAACCTTTTCCTTTCCAAGTTTCAATATCTCCTGCTTCAGTTACAAATGATTCATCGGATTGTTCCATAACTAATTCAAGTAATACATTTTCCATCTCCTTGATATGATAAACTATACTTTGTTTGTTGATGTTTTGTTGGTATTCTTCAAATTTACCTAAACGTTTTAATTCAGTTTCATGTTTAATTACACAATCAGAACATTGTTTATGGATAGAATACATTATTTTATCTAATCTACCTTTATTCATTGGTTGATGGCAGATAGGGCATATTAAAGGCATCTGTAAGGCTTGTTTTACTTTATCAAGTTTAGTAATAGTCATTTTGATACCATTCTTAATAGTCCAAGTTTTTTTATTTTCCTCCCACACGTCTCCCTCTTTACGTTCAACGTATCCTTTAGAATATCCTACTTGTACACCTGTTTTTGCACTATAATCTTTAGTAATAATATTACGCATGCGTTGTACATCACGCGTATTAAATTCTTTTTTTAGCATGTTATCACTCATAAACCTAGTTTTTTCAATTCTTTAATTGTATTAGCAGCTGATGTATGGTGGATTCCTATTCCACCTTTAGCGTTCCAGCTCGCAATTGTATCTTCCCTATCATCAATAAGAATTTTATTTTGACCAGCAAAATCTGATTTAAATTTAGCTGGTTTAAAATATAGCTTTCTATATTGATTATTGATATGCATTTTACACCATGCTTCTTTTCCTATTCTAGAGGCAGGGTCTTGAGATGGGGCAGATAAAATATAAGGTTTATAACGTTTAATAAAACGCCATAAATCTTGTCCATCAGGCATCCAGGGTAAAGTAGCCCAAAAAAGTGCTCCTTCTTCTTCAAGTGGTTTCCAAAAATCACTATCTCCATGAGGAAATTGAGATGTATGATTACCTGTTAAATCATAATAACCTTTGTCAAAGTCAACAAGGACACCGTCCATGTCACAAAAAATAGTATACATAACTTATTGATATATTTCTTCGTTTTGTTTGCCGAATTTTCTTAATAATATTCCTGCTTGAGCATTTGCTTCATTTTCAATTTCACTTCCTGTTTCTCCGCTAGTAAGATCTAATCTATTATCTTCAGCTTGTTTACGATGTACTAACTCATGAGCTAATGTACGTAAAGAATCAGCTATATTTCTATTACTAACATAGAGCCAAATTTTATCATTATCAGGACTAAAAGTACCAAATGTATGACGAGATCTAGCTTTAGTATTGTCTTTAGATAATGTAAGACCACTTGGTGGTTTTTGAATATCTAATTCTTTAATAGCAAATGCTATAAACTTTTTTAATATTTGTTTATGTTTGTCGTTTTTAGTATCTAAAACTTCAAATATTGGTTCGGATAATGTTGCTCTTTTAGGTGTAATATTACCTACTAATACATTAGGAATAGCACCCAGTGCTTTGAGTATAGATAATACTACTTCACCTCCTACTAAATAATATTGGTTAGGACCATATTGTAGTACGAGAGGTAAAGGCATTTCTTTTTTCTTCTTGATTTGATCAATATATGGTCTAGGATTGATACCTAATTTTAAAGCATGCGAAATAGCACTTTCTAAATCTTTAATTTTATGTGATTCACTATTTTCCAAAGCACTCCACATATCATCAGACATTATCATTGGTGTACCTCCGTTGAAAGCAAGTATCATATCCTCAATAGGATAATTAAATACTTGAGCTACTCTTTCTACTTTATCACGATTTGCTTGAACATAATCGTAGTAATCATCATTTTCGTCTTGATTAGGAGATGATTCTTGTACTGGTTGTTCAGGAGTAGTAGGAGCCGGCTCAGCAACAGGTTCTGGTTCTGATTCTATTGGTTGTTGAATTGCAGTTAAAAATTCAGTTACACTAATACCATCAGGAAGATATTTTGCTATTTCTTCTTCATTTTTAGAAACTAAAGCCATTCTTAAATTAGTAGCATTAGCACCTTCAACAGCACCAGCATCAAATACTTTAGCATTAGGATGTTTTTCCATGCTTTTATAACGATCCATTTCACCTTTTCCAAACGCTACAATAAAGTCAGTATCGGGGTTGTTTTTAACAACATCATATGTTTCACCAACAGGAGATTCAGCAGCAACTCTAATTTCGACAGGACCATTAAATTTGGTCTTATATAAATTCCATACAGCAACAGATTCATCAGCAGAAACTCCATCACGTATTTTAGGTGATACAAGTACTACTACTTGATCAGCTGCTTTTAATAATTTTTCAACTACATCAAAGTGACCTTTATGAGGTGGTTTGAAAGCGCCTGGGAATAAAGCAATAGTTTGTTTATCTTCTCCTGCTTCAAGTAATTGTTGTGCTAAATATTCTCCTAAGTTCATTGTAAAAAGTTATTTATTTTGATTTATTATAAGAAAGAGCCTCTAATCCTACTTCATTAAACATATCAATAATATCTGATTTTGTTTCAATTTCAATATTAGGGGAAGATTTTTTGTATTTTGGTATGTGAATAAAAGGTATATATATTATATTCAGATACATTAATTTATTTTTAATGTCTTCTTGATTAGTAGTGGTTTTTGCTTTTTCACCAGAACCTATAGTAACAGGTTCATTAGTAAAACCAGGAATACTAGGAAATGTTCTACCTTTTAAAGAATATTCTTCTTTATCAATAGGAGTTTCAATATATAGTGGAGATAATAACCATCCTTTCCATTCACCATTTTCAACTTTATCAATACCTTCCATAAAGTATAAACTTAATGAAGGAGTATCAAACACATTACTGTCTCTATTTATTTTCTTTGTGGGAGTGAATCCAACTATATTATTATATTTTTCAAGTGCTGTTCCTTTATATAATTCTATTATTTGATTAAAAATACTATTTGCAACTTTTTGATTATTCCATTCACTTTGGTTTGATTGAAAATTAATATAATTATTAATATTTATTTTTTCTTTATCTACCAATATTAAATCAAAATATCCATTTTGTTTAACCACAAATTCAGCATTACTTATAAGATTTCCTTGTTTATCAACATAAGCTTCTTTCAATATGTCTACTAACCTAATCATTTTAAAAAATTATTTATTTTAGATTTTGCATCTTCAATAGTCATAAAGTCAGGAACATTAGTAAGTAAACTAGCTATTTCTTGATTCATAGCATCTATTTCTTCTTTCTTTTTAACTAATTCCTCTGGTGAGTATTTCTTACCACTACCCTTTACTGTTTTGAAAAATTGTTGTTTAACATATTCAGGGTTATATTCAAATCTAGCTTCAGGATCATTATCGACTAATATAAAATCTTTATCAAAAGCTGATCTATATGTTTCAATATTTTTATTTACATCACGCCACGTACGAAGTACAATAGCAGGAGGTAAAGCACGATCACGTTGTGCATTGCGCTCTAATGATGTATAAGGCGAAACCCAAATCATAATCATCATTGTGTCATATCCCAATGCTTCTAATTCTGCTTTTTTCTTTAATAGTGGCTTAGGAGCAGCACCAGTACCATCTATTACAATATTATTTTTAGCAGCAGATAATTGTGCATATTTTTCTTTAGTAGCTTTTTGAGCTTGACCCATTAATTTAGCTGCTTGCGATAATTGGTCTTGACTAAAGTCAGCAATTTTTGTACCTAAACCAGCTGCTTTTAATAATTCTTCGTAAGTATCGTCTACATTAATTACAGTTAATCCTGATGGGATTAATTGCTTAGATATATAAGATTTACCAGACCCAGCAGGACCAGCTAAAAATATGGCTTTGGGTTGGGTTGCTGCTTCGAGCAGTAAATCAATTAATTTTATCATAAGTAGAAAATGACTACCTATAAATATTACTCTTTTTCTATCTTAATCGATGTTGGTAATAGCTCGGTAAATGGTTTATGGTCAGGATTTTCTAATTTATAAATTTCTTGGATATTTTTAAACATCTTAAAGTTGGTTTCAATATCGCTAATTGTTCTTAATTCCCAACCTTTACCTTGGATTTTATCCTTTTTACCTTCACCGCGGGTATTTGCTTTAACCCACAATATACCAGTGTGTGTAATTTTTTCGTTATGCGTTTCGTTCCATGCCGTCGCATAGGCTGCTAATTGCAAATCATAACTGGTGTGTAATGAGTTGGATGTTTTAAGATCCATTAACCACAAACTGCCTTGAAATCGAACAATAAAGTCTGCAGTACCTGCAAATTCATGTTCATCTGAAAATAAATGATATTCGGTTGCTATTAATTCTGGTTTATGAGTGTTCCAAAATTCAGCAAAGCGTAAAATCATTCTCCAAACATCTAAATTATATTTGGCATTTCCGTATTCATCAATCCATGTAATTTCTTCTCCATTTAAAAATGCTTCTACAGCATTGTGTACTTGAGTACCTTCACCAGCTGCTTTTTGAGCAATGATATCGCTGTTGTGTCCTACATCTTTAAGCCAGGAATGGAAGAATTGATTTTTAGGGAAATAATTTAAGATAGAAGTTACTGAGGGGTAGTATTTGCCATTTCTCCTATAAAAACGAGAGTCTAATACATTGATTTGTTTATTGTCTTCTGTGTATTCAACAATCCTTTTAATTTTTGGATCTTTGATTACGTTTGCATTTTTGTCAATCATATTAATTGTAGTTTTTTAGTCAATAGGGATTGGAATGTAAGAGGTTGCGATTGTTCAATCGTGTTTAAAAACCTCTCAAACCCTATTTCATTAGCGTCTTTACCATCTAATTCTACTAAATATACTTCTTTACCATACGACATTAACATCTCAGCATGTTTTAAAGCATTTTTAATAGCATCAGGATCAAGTGCAATGTAAATCCTATTAACTGTTGAGCGTACTAGTTTTGCTAGTAACTTCTCGTGAATAATTTTCCCAAACAGGGGAATTACGTTTCGTTTAACGGTCAATGCATCAAACATTCCTTCAATAAGGATGATTGGTGCATTCCAATTTATAAATAACTCCAAACCAATAGCTGATTTAGCATCAGTCGGAGGGTTTTTATATTTTGTCATTTCATCAATAAATGCTCTAGCTATAAAATAATTTATAGAACCAGTTTCATCGTATGATGGAATTATAACTCGATTTTTGTAAGGCCCATCATAACAAAATCCAATATTATATTTGACAATATCTTCTTGTGTTATACCTCGTTTTTTAAGAAAACGAAGAGCACGACGTGCCTCAAGTGATGTTACTTTATCTAATTTATCAATATTAATTAATGAAATAAATTCTTTAGGTAATGATATTACATCGAGATGTTGTTTGAATTCCTTTTTACCAGGAACAACGATCATGTTTAGTTCCGCTACTTTATTAGCGGGAACTTTAATGCTTTTAAAAAGAGATCTAATGGTTTTTCCTTTTGCCTCACATACCCAACAATGCCAAGGATTCTCGCTTTTTTCGTTTGTTACGACGTTGATTTCGAGTTTATTTTTATGGTGTTGACAAAAAGGACATTTAAAAGCATGGTTGCCGCGGCTAGTCTTGTGACCAGCACCCAGTACAGATTCCAATAAAACTAGTAGAGCAGCATTTTCCATAACCTCGAATGTACAAAGATGTTTTGACTAAAACAAATCTTTAGTAAAGAACTTACCTAATATATTATCGTTGTAAGATATTGTAGGTGAAGTTAAACATTCAAATTTACACTGGTAGTGCATTTCCCAGTATGTGAGTTGTTTTTTAGTTTTACAAACTTTTAAAATTAAACATTCAAAATGATCTTCGCCTAATTCCTTAACATCAGTGAGAAGTTGTTTGTTTGAGCCCCAATATGTTTTCCAATCGCTTTCAGTGCGGATAACTTCATGGGTTGGTTTACGGCCAGGGCCAGATTGTTCGGCTAATTGTTTTTTGGTTAATTTGTGTTTCTTATTATTCCAAAACACTTTTTTACCAACGTAATATCTGCCGTTTGTTAGGTTTGTAATTTTATAAACAAAACCTAAATTGTCTTCGGGATTTATAGTATCCCAATACTTCCATTTATGTGTCATAACGTACTATAAAAGTCATATCTGTATCTTGAGATATGACTATTGGTTTTCCTAGTTTTGCAACCATTAAAAGTTGATTTTCATCATTATATAACCCAACTGTAGTAACATAAGGTTCAAATGAAGCTGATGTAGCAAATCCTCTTAATGATCCACTAGCATAGCTACCTGTTACTAAGGTTGGGTTGTATGATAAATTAAATTCGCTTTCCTTAACAATACAGCGTACTTCATTTTCATGAATGATATGTTCATTCTGAAATGATAATGTAAAAGATCCTGTATGTGTTATTGTGGGCATTATTTTAATTTATTATGGGCAAATTTTAAATGTACCTGATGATGATACATACGCTGTTAATGATATATTCATACTAGATCCTACTGTTACTGTGAATGGACTATTACCACAATATGCCGCTAGGTTTGTAGGGCAAGTTGATGATGATACTGCATTATATGAGTTGTAGTAAGCAACAGGATATGTTTTTGCTAACCATACACTTAAAGTAGAACCAGAAGGTACACTTACTGAACCTTTATAATTACATGCTGCTTCATCTGTTGAATCTAAATAATTAAGATATGTAGATGAGCCTGTTCCTATAGCATAATATATTTCAGTACTATAGTCTGCATTTAAACTACCCCCTACTTTTCCATATATATTAACACTATAAGAAGAGCCTGTTATTACAGAACCCGAAGTACAAGCTCCTATATAAGAATATTGTGAGCTACCAGACACACCAAAGGTACCATCAATACATCTTTGAACTGGTGGGTCATAATCACTTAATGTTACGCTATCAATATTAGTAGAACCACAAAGTTTATACCAGAAAGTATTAGTATCACCTTTACTACCATAAAATTCAACTGATATACATGGAGGAGGATTTACTTGTATTACATTTGTTGTAACTTTAGCTTTGTTACTTGTTAATCCACATCCATTATTACAAATACTATTTACAGTATAATAAACATCATAATTACCAGAGGCAGAAGCATTTAATCTTATAGTACCATTTCCTAATACAGTATAATAAACAGAATTACTACCTGATAAAACAATAGAACCTGTATCTAAAGCACATGACCTAGAAATGTCATTATCTAATACTCTAATTATATTAGAACCAGTATTTGATGTAAGGAAAGTAGCTACATCGTTTACAGCTATTGGAGGAAGAGGAAACATGTTTTGATAATCAGGATTAGTAATTACTGCTAATCCATGGGCATAAAATACATTTCCTATGTGGGTGCTTCCACTATATATGTTACCATTACCATCATCTGTTATATAGTAAGCGGATGATGATAGATTAAAGCTATAAGGTAATATTTTAGAACCGTAAATATCTTGATTAATAGCTAATACTCTTATTCCATCACCTACTCCTGTAGGGAAATTTTTTACTAGATTAGGATTAATATTATAATCAAAATAAGAGCTTGTTGGGCGTTGCTGAGAAGCAGATTGATAAGTATTAATATCAAACATTAATGATCCTGTATCTAGACTTCCACTGTATTTTTGATAAAACAAGTGGTTTATAGAATCATATATTAATCGTTCATATTGACCATTAGTAATAGGATCAGTAATAAAATTATTAGGTGAAAAGGTACCTGTTATATAAGTACCTTTATATATATTAAAATAATTATTACTAATTGAAGGACAACTATATGGCAAAACCCACTGCTTATTAGCAGCATACGGAACCGTAGTTACATCAGCTTTGCTTAATTTTTTGAATGACGACATGCATTAATAATCTAATTTGATTCTAATTAGAGCTTCTTTAGTAAAATCTTTAACTAATGGTTTACTCAATTTAGCTACAGCTAACAACTCATTATTATCATTATACATACCAACTGTGGTAACGTATGTTTGTGGGTTGTTAATTAATGTAGTATATAATAAGTTACCATTTGCATCTATAATAGATGGGTTGGTTGTATAGTTAAATTCACTATTTTTAACACGTGTGAAGAAGAAACGAGATGATACTGTTTCTTGTGAACGTAATTGGAAGTTACCACTTGCTGAAATAGCATTAAATAGTTTTAAATGGTTATTTACTGAAGAAGTAGTTAAACTAGCTACTTGAATATATGGGGTTAATGATCCAGAAGCATTTAAGACAATAAATCCTAAATCTGGTAACATTATACCATAGTAAGAAGCTGAAGCAGCTGATGTATATGGTGTACCATTACTTCCACTGATTATATAATATATTCTATTTTCTCCAATGAAACGAGTTAATGAAGTAGTATTACTATCATCTGTTAATTGAATAGTAGCACTTCCGCTTTTTAAAGATAAATTTAAAGAACCAGGTTGTAATGATTCTTTATAACGGTTTCTAGCAATATTGATTACATAAATTTGTTCTGCTGTTGAAACACCATTATCAAAGCTAAAATTATCAGTTTCAGTACCATAAACTAAATTTCTATATTGACCATATACAATACGTGATGGAGAATATCCTTGTACAGATGTATTAATAGGTGCAGATCCAGATCCATAAATGTGACCATATTGGATATCAAATTGTACTTCTGAACCTGTGGCTGAAGGGTTTAGGTTATACACATCTAAATAATATTCTGTGTATCCGCTAGCTGTGAAGAAAGTAGCTAAAGTATAAGCATCGTTAGTCCACATAGGTCTAATTATGCTTTCGGCACTTATTACTGAATCTTCGGGATTATATCTTACAAATGACATTTTTAGTTTATTTTAAATTTTAGATGGTTGATACCTTTTGAATATTAACAGGAATTGTAATTCTAGCACCACTATCTCTACCAATTACAGTAATTGTAGTAGCTAATGTTGTTAATGAAGAACCAAACAATGTATTAACAGTAGTACCGGTTAAAGTGAATGATGTACCAATTTCAGATTTAGACAACACAGTACCTGTAGTTGTATTTAATCCTGGGGTGCCTACTGTAGTTACAGTAATACCTGTACCCTGGAAAGCAGATAATAATCTTATATCAGAAATAGTAGCAACGTATCCGTTTGCTTCAAATGTTGAAGTAGCACCTAAGTAGTTCAATGTTTGAGGTGTAATTGTTAATGAAGCACCTTGTTTCAATGTGATTGTGTTGTAACCTAAGCTAACAACAGGTAAACGTGAAGTACCACGAGGAAGTGTTACTAATTTATAACGCATAATTTGCGTATCATTAGGAAATGCCTGAATAATAGGCATTGCTTCAATTGCTTCACCATAAAATGCAGATCCTGATGGGTGATTTGGATTATACAAAGTATAATCAATTTCATCATCTGCAAGTGAGAATTGTGTAATTTGAAAAGAACCATCGTTACGAGCCAATAATTCGCGGCCCTTCGTGGTTAAAACTGCATCTACTGTTACTACTGTAGGGTTTAATATTGCCATTGTTTACTATTTGTTGTATATACTATAAATATATTAAAAATTTGTTTTTAATTATGGAGCTGTATAAGCAACAGAAAATGTTACTTCATAATTATAATAAGATAAAGGAATAAACGATGCTGATAATGGTGTGCTTGCTGAGGAAGATACAGCAACAGATGATGATCCTAATGTTGTATTATTAACATATATATAAGCATCATAACTTCCACTTCCTGATACAAATAAAGAATGTGAATTATTTGTTAAAATTCTAATTATTCCTGACCCTGTTTCCCCGGCTACATATAAGACAGAGGATGTTGTTGTTGTATTATTTATAGTACTTATAATCCCCAATGCTTCTCCTGGTGTAAAGGAAGATGAATCAAAGTTAAAGTACCATGATAGTTGATTATATGTAATAGGAGGGGCAGAAGAAGAAACAAAAGAACTACTTATGTTTGAAGATAATGGAAATGGGGGATAATATAAAGTAGTTTCATATACAGGAAAAGTAGCAAGTAATGTGCTACCGCTATATGCTGTTATTCTAATATCTCCTACAGTAGCTCCAAAATCAGAAGATCCACTATCTGGAACACTATATGAACTAGCAGATATAAATACATTTGTTACATTATACCAATATAGAGTAGTACCATTTTCTTCTATAGAAACTAAAGACGATGAGGCAGGCGTATAATATAATGTTCTCATTATTGTAGATCAGTATTAAGAGTTTTGAATATATTACCTAATGAACCCTTAATAGCACCATTAGCATCGTATGGTACTAAGATAGTTTGAGAAACCTCTCCAGGAGATTTCTTAAAATTAACTATTACTGAGGTTTCATCTGGTTTTGGTCTTAAAAAGGCAAATCCAACAGCATTATTATATGAAGAAGACTCTATATTTCTATCTAATGTTACGTAATATTGGGTAGAAGAAGCACTTACGTTTGTTACTTCATAATAAGAGTATATAGGAGAATTAAAACTTCCTATCCTTAATATATCATATTTCTGTATTCTAAAGTAATCTATTACTGGTGAATAATAATTAGCAGCTGGGGGTTGAGGAATAAATGTTGAAGCTGTTGTAAATAAATAAGAAGCCGAAGAATTAAATACTAAAGTATTTGATGAACTAGCAGTAAAGAAAGGAACAGGTTGAGAATACGAAGAAGTAAATTGATATTGAATTGTATTTAAAGAAGTATCAAATATTTCAAAATAAGCTCTATTAGAAAGATTAGATGGATTTATTAAAAAGTTAATTCCTGTTGTTCCTTCACTTCCTCCGTTTCCAAATATGTTACTTCCATCTATTAAATAAAGTTGAAATCTTACATATTCTCCAGTAGTTAAAGATAATGTATCGTTTAATTTTAAATTAAAAGAAGAAAATGCACTTGGAGCAAAAGGTCCTGGGTTATCACTTAATACAAAATTATAACCAATATTAGGGACCTGTGTTCCATTGTTTAAATTAACAACAGAAATTTGAGTAGCAGCTTTTATAGACCAATCTGATGGGTTTTGAGAAGTAGGATTAGTAGAAGTCATTACTAGTCCTACTAATTTAATAGCGGCTCCTTGAAAACGATAATCATCAATGCGAAGATCAATAGGAATTGATCCTGATACTTTATAAGTACTTGTTCTTGGTACTTTATAATAATTATAAGTTGAATTACCTAGTGGGGAATAAACTGATCTATCTGGTTCTGTGTTGTATCCTCCAAAATTAAAATCATTAAAATTTAATAAATCAAAAGCATACACAAATGCAATATTAGTATTTATTAAATTGTTAGGAAGAAAGGTACTTCGATCATAATTTCTTGCATTCCAGTCTCCTGGTGGGAGGGTAAAATTAATTAGGGGGCGTGGGATAGAAGTTGGGGCAGGGTTAACAAAAAACTGTGTCCATTCATTATAGGTAAAAGATCTATAAGACATAGGATCAGTAGTATTAGATACATTATTTATAGTAAAAACATATCCTCCAGTATTTCCTGTAGAAGCATTTCCATTAGCTACAACTGTAGGTGGGGCATTTATACCGTCATTACCAGTACCAGCAGGGTGGAATGAAAAATATCTAAAAGCATCTCTACTAAAAGCTTTTATACCTAAACGAGCAATGGATGAACTTATAAAATTATCATGTATAAAATATAAGGGTTCATTGTTTTCTCTAAATAATATAGGATCAAATGAATATCCACCTTTCCAAATATTTTTAGTACCATCTAAAGTTGTTTGATTAGATGGGTTTTTAACATCAGAAATAGATAATATTACTGGGTCTCCAGATCGAAATGTTCTTTGAACTTCTGGTAGGTTTAAATTACCTCTGGATAGTTCAATTAAATTGTTATTAGCATCTACTAAATATTTTAAATTAATAGATGTTTTATCGTAGAAATTTAAACTTTGAGATGGAATGTTTTTAACCCAAGCTACTTTGTAAGAATTACGATCAATAGCTGCTGTTTTACCAAATGATTTATCTCCTGTTACAATAGTACGACCATCGGAACCGGTATAAGATCCACTAGTATAAGTATTGTACAATAAACTTGTTACTTTAGAACCATCATAACGAGAGGTATTATATGATCTTAAAGTTAAATATGAATCTTGTAATTGAGCACTACTTGTAATACTACCTGTGGTGCCATATATATATTCAATGCGTTTTCTTATATTAGATGTTACACTTTGAGAAACATTATTTAATAATACATTCCAATCTGAGTGGAGGAATGAATTTAGGTTAATACTTTCACTAATAGTATGTTGTAAGTTCCATACATTCCAATCTCCATCGTATGGATTGAAATCATCTTCAAAATATTGATTAACATCAATTACACTTCCACTTAATTCACCAGTAAAGAATGGTTTTTTATCACCTTGTAAAGCAGTATAAAGTTGACCATATTGTCCAGCAATTGAAGATGTTTGATATTCGGCCTCATATACTGTTTGATTATTAGCACTAGGTACAGAATAAACAGCTTTATTTCTTTCAAGTACAGGAGAATTAATAGTAACACCTGTAGATAGACTTGTTCTTTCAGGAACAAAATCATTTAACATTTTAAATAATGAATTATCAAAATATTCAATTAATCTGATGAATCCATTATAATCTAAAAGTGAACCAGTAAAACCAGGATATCCTGGTACTCCTGTTTGAAAATATAGTTTGCGTTGGGTATCTAAATCAATATAAGATGCACTGTATTGTTGTCTTGGGTCTCCAATAAAATCATCTAAACTCCAAGTAGGATTATTAGAGGAAATAGACTTAGATATGTAAGTATCTATTTGGTTTTGTGGGCTAAAAGATATATCTATGTAATTCAAGTCATCATCTCTAAACTGGGAAGATGCTGTAGGAAATGTTTGAAGGCTTAATTCAGATGATAATACACTACCTGTTATGGTATTAGATACAATTCTTACTTTATCATTGTTGTATCCTTTAATTAAGTCTTTTTTAAGTGATCCTCCAAATTCTTTAACATTTAATATACTGGAGGTGGAATTGCTACCAGTTGGGGTATAAAATGAACTACTAATAGATCCACTAGTGATCATATAGTATGTTTGGTTTGGAATACCAAATGTAGTCATTAAGTAATCTAAACCAGCAACAGTACCTTTTGTTTTTAATAATAAAGGTAAGTTATGATAAATACGTTTATATAATTCTGCTACTAAGTCAGCACGAGGAATATTATTTAAATAACTTCCAGTAATAGTAAAATTATTATCAAATATGCTACTACCTGTATTAGCACCAAGTAAATATCCATCTACACTATCACCAGCTTGGCTATTATATAACTTAACACCTAAAGATTTTAATTGTTGGTATACTAAATCTCTAGATATACCATAATCTAAATTATTGTTTGCTAAATTAATATCAGTAACTGCTTTTAAATAAACCCAAATGTTATCGAAATAATGTCCAACCATATTCAAGAATGTCAAGAATGGTTGATTATTTCCATCATCACGAATAAAAGTAGGAACAGCAAATTCTAAATTATCATAGTTAGTTTCATCATAGTCTTCGGCAGACCCAGTTAGAGCATTATACCAGCTAACTACAGTAGCAGACCCCGTTGAAAGTAAACTAAATGGTTTTAATGAACCTGATTTAGGCCAAGCATATGAACTAGATTCAAAATATAAATAATATTCATATCCATCAAATTGAGATATGGTAGTATTAATGCTTGCTGAGTATTGGTTTATGGTTGTTTGTAAACTAGCTGTTGTAGCAACAAATGGAGTATATTGATTTATAAAATTTCTATAATCTTCTATTTCCTTAACTTTAGTATAGAAATTAACTACACGCTGTTTAGCTGAACCAAAAAATATAAAATTATTAAAATCAGTATAATCTACATTTATATCTATACTTTGCGTAGCAAGTAAACTTTGAATCTGGTTATATGATGAGCTTTGTAAAGATTGAAGATTAGTTATTAAACCAGAATAATTACCATAAGCAGTAGATATAGTACCTTGATTTTCAATAGGAATATTAAAATTAGGTCCTCTTAAAGTAGGGGCAGGTGGAGGAAGAATTAATTTATCTAAATTTACATCAAACACATATGGATTTACTTTTTCCTCAACAACCCATAATGTTTGTTTTTCTTGTACATTTAAAGGTAAAGGTTGATATAATTTAAATAAAATTTCATATCCACCAGGATCTTTATTTAAAGCAACATTAACAGCTACATATTGTTCATTATTACCAAAATTTAATAAATAATCTACATAATAGTTAGAGGTATTTATTTTTTCAATTAATGCTAATGAACCACTTTCGATTTGTTCATTTGTTAATATAGTAGAAGCTAATCTTATCTCAGTTCTATCTTGAGATATTTCTTTAACAAATAATCCTCTTTCAAAAGGATTAGATATTTTATTTTGAAAAAAATTATATTTTATTTGAAATTCCCCAGATGAATACCCTGAATTTTTTAAATCATTAACAGGATCTATTTCAATAATAGGATATAATGAACTAGTTTGGGGAGCTAAAGTAGCATCTATTCCTACATTGTTAGTTTGAATACGCCCTCTTGTATTAGGAAGAGATTGAGCTCCTGGTTTAAGATTACTAGAGGGAGGAAGTTTATAATTAATATAATCATAGTCTATTCCTAAAATATTTCCTGCTATATCATATGAGTAATATTCAATATAATCTCCATCTCCGCCAAAAAATTCTTGTAACTTTTTAGATTCAATTAAATTAGTGTCCTTTAAAGAATAACGAGAAGTTATACTTGTATTAACAATATTACCTATTATTTTAATATTATCAGCCATTGTTATTTAATAGTTTGGTTTACTTCATTTAAAGATGTCTGAGTATCTAATACTTGTTGTCTTAATGAAGTAATTTCATCAAGTAAAGCTTGAATGTCTTCTTGATCTATAATTACTCCTAAATATTCTGCTTCTCTTTGCAAAATAAATCTATGTGAATCCACATCTCCTTCTTTTGGTATTTGATAAAACAATTGATCATATAATTCAAAAAAATCTTCAAGAGTAAATGTAGGAGTAGGTTCCTCTTGTTGCTGGTTTAATAATTGATGAAATTGGGTATCAATTACTTTTCCATATTGATTTTTATCAAATACTTGTTTCTCTATAGGAATTTGAGACATTATCTAACAACTTTAAAATAATAATTTTCATCAAACACTATTATTTCACCATTACTTAATACAGATTTAAATAATAATTTATAATAACGTTCTGGTTCTAAACCATTCATATATACATTAAAATAGCTACCACTTGGGCTACAGCTAATTTTAGTATATGTTGTATCGTAATCTACGACAGTTTCTTCACTATCCAAATCTATTATTGACCAATATGAAGAAGAAGGTAAAGCATAATTTACTAAAGCATAGTTAAACGAAGATGTTTGGAATGTTCTAGGAGGATATTTTGCTCTAACTTTAACATTAAAACGCTGTACTGAATCTTGTTGATAATAATTTTTATTATTACCTAAACTAGCGTAATATAAATCAGAATCCATTACTGATTGAGAACCAGTATTATATGTAAAATCATCCCATCTAATTTCTAAACATGGGGGATAAATAGTATGAGTATTTCCTGAAAAATATTTTGTTTCAAATTTAGAAGCAGTAGTAAATTCTATTGAACTACTGTGTTTTAAAATGAAACCATAGTTTGGTATTATATTAGTATAACTAGCGCTAACCGTGTTGGTTACTTTTAATTCAATATCACCTGTTGATGTGAAGGTAAACGATTGAGTAGCAACATATGCTGATGCAGTATACCATAATCCACCTCCAATGTTTGACCCAGAGTTATATGAACCTGTTTGTCCACTAGGAAATGCTAATGGGTTAAACCATGCACCACTTCCACTTTTTTGTGTATATCCCCAACTAGCACCGTCTGTTGTAATAGGTAAATTAGCAGCTCTACCTGTACCCATATTCCAATCTAATGATAATGGGTGACAAAATATATTATAACTTAATGGAATTGATGAAGCGTTAGCTAAATATAATTTTAAATAGCAATCAAAACTAGCTGTACCTACTTTATTAGTAAGTACATCACTAATTTCACTTGATGGGAATTTAATAATAGGGCGAGATACCTCATTAGTACCTTCAGTAGATTCAAAAGTGCTAAGTTCAAGTATTTCATCCAAACCTGTGTTAAGGGAAGGATAATAAGAATAGAGAGTAGCACTCTTTTCAGGAAATATTTTATAAATTGCCATAATTTACATGATTACTACATATAAATATGACAAACTATTGTCTTTTTAGGCCAAACAGGCGTAGTATTCCTTGAAATGTTTGATTCGATCTGGTAGGCCAATTGTACCACCATTGACACGTTTAGTAATAGAGGTTACAACAGCATCAGTAGCACCTTGATCTGCAATTTTATGTAATCCGTTTTTATGAAAAAACCAAGCAGCGGATAATAATGGATATTTAGTAGCTACTAAATCTGGTGATTCAATTAAATTTTCAGGGACTACAGCATCGAATGCTTTATAATTATCTTTTCCAGTTAATTGAATGTAACCACGACCACGGAACTTATATCCATCTCCTGATGCTTCAGGACCATTACCCATACGGCCACCATAAACTAGGTTAGCAATTTTTTCTGGTTTGCGCTCGTATAAAGCGGCTTTAGTTCCATCAGGGAAATATTTTTTAAATACTCCTAGTAAACCTTTAGCACTATAATTTAAATTCTCATTTAATACTTTAAAACCACCACTTTCGTGTCCAGCTTGAGCTAAGAAATGTGCTAAACGTAATGGAGTATTTAGTTCGAATTTTGCAATTGTGTCTGGTAACTGAGCTATAACAGCATCAGGTACGTGTCCTTTTAATTTGTCTAGATTCATATATTTTTAAATTTTAAAATGGTACAACTCGGCCTTGAATATCTGTGTTAGGGAACCTAACTTCAAATATACTTGGATCTAATGACGGATAAATATTACCTTGTCTTGTAGCTCCAGGAATATCATAAGCATATTGAGAATAATTTCCTCCTTGTTTATTTACAATTTCAACCTTAATTACATTTTGTACACCTTTAACCTGCAATAAACGAGAGGTAATATCTGACAATACAATTGGTTGATTAATATTCCATTTATCAATATTAAAATGGTCTTGTAAAGCTAAAATACAATTAGTTACAACATCATTATTACTATATCCACTAGCTACTACAATATCAAAATTAACACCTATATTAATATAGAAAGCATCTTTAATATTAATAGCATCTGTAACCATTCTAAATTGGTTAATATAAGTTGCTAAGTTAGATTTTAATGTAGTAGAAGCTGTTATTAGATTTTTATTAATATCATAACCTAATATGTACATATCTAATGATAATGGATTACGACCCTCAGTAGTTGCTACTGTAGAGGTAGGTATTATTTCTTGAGCTACATCTTGTGTAACATATACTTTAGATATTGAACCATAATCTGTAGGTAAAGATAATGCTCTTACCATATAATCTTCTCTAGTCACAGCACGTAATTGAGATTGATAAGCATATAAAGCATTATTACGAATTTCTTCAACTTGATCTCCATTTCTACCTCCTGATGCTACTCCGGGGTTATTAGAGGCTACGCTATTTAAAATAGTAGTAGCTAAAGGACCAGTAACACCACTAGGAAAGTAGGCTAATGAGTTATCTATAGTAGTTATAGTATTTGAAGCAACATTAGAAGTTATTCCACCTCCAACAAGATATCTAATAGTAATATTACTACTTGGAGCTAAACCATATTCTTGTGTATAAAATACAGAAGCTTTATTAAAATTATTATATAAATTAGATATACCAGGAACTAATCCAAGTTGAATATTATCAGGATTAGGAAGAATAATATTATCAGATTTATTAGAAACACCTGCTCCAAATTCTAATTGTAATGAATTGTCTGATAAGAAACGAGACACATAACGACGAGGTACTCTTCTTAATTGTACTAAATAAGGTACACCATCACTACCTGAAGTTGGATTTTCAATTTTATCAAATATAGTGGATTGGGCTAAATAAGGTACTTCATACCATTTATTACCTTGAGTATCAGTAGCATCTAATATTTGTAAAATATTTGTATCTGATATAGTAGCTATATTAAACTTTTCAGGGGTGGAAAAAGATAAAGTAGTAGATTTTATTTCGGCTGAAATTGCTTTGCTGCTTTTTTTAAGTAAAAAATAATTATTATTTACAAAAGTAATTTCCATACTTCCTGTATCTCTAAAATCTATTTTTTCAGTAGTTAAAAATTTAGTATTATTACTATTAGAAGTAAGAGAAGTATTTTCAGGAATAATTAAGGCGTAACTATAATCAGGAGATAAATTACCTCCAGAACCTGATGTAGGTATTAATTGATAAATATCTACATTTGTATTAGAAGCGTATGATACTTTAGGGCGATATCCTAACATATAAGATAAAGCAAATAAATTTTCTCTTTCTTTAGCGTATAATAAGAAATTTTCTTGAGTTTGAGTATCCAAGTAAAATGACATTACATCACCCACATAGGATGACATTTCTATAAATAATCCTCCAGGAGTTGATTCTGAGAAGTCATTGTATGATGTTGGGAAATAGGTTTTAGCATAATTTATAAGATTACTCTTAAAATCACTAAAAGTTTTATTTAAATATGATACGTTATTATCAGCCATTTTATATAAATTGTACAGTTACTTGATCAGCATTTTGTGATATTTTTAATCTATACTTCACAGTAATAGAAATTTTGTAAGTATCAGGAGATGAATCTATAATTATGTCTGTTAATATTACTTCAGGAACAAACAAATTAACATTAGTTCTAATTAAAGTTTTTATTAGAGAAGAAGTATCTTCTGTAATACCCTCAAATAATACTGTACCTAAATCAGCACCAAATTCAGGATTCATTACCCTTTCACCTTTATTAGTAAGTAAAAGATTAATTAAATTAGATTTAATCTGATCTTTAGTACTATATGTACTATTAAATGGGCCTGAAGGGCCATTAAAAGGTAAAGATACCCCAATAGCAATGTTTCCTTGCAAATCTAGCGGGTTGACACGTACTGTTTGAGGTATTGGCATATTAATCTAAATTTCTTAATCCTGATCTATCATGTGCAGTCATATTATTAGCAGCATCATTGATAAATGCTAAGTAAGGATTTACTTTATCTCCTGTTGATGGATCAACAGCATCGATTACTTTTAAATCATTGCGTTGTGGTTGTTGAAACCCAAATTCAGCACCCATTTTAGCCATTAATGAGCTACGTACATCTTTAGATAACGGAGCTACATCAGCACTAGTAAAACTCATTGTTCTGTTTTCGTTCAATGGTTGTTTGTTGTGCTTAGCTAATGCTTCTTCAATTAAATCAGGCAATTCTTCATAAATAGCCTCAGTTACTGCTTCTTTAATTAATTTTTTAAATAATTTAATGTTCATATAAATAAATATTTAACCTTGTAAATTTTGTCGATCTATTATTAATTTTAATTGCTCTATTAAATTATTTGGATCTAATGTAAAGGATGAATCACTTTTTAATTGTTCAACATTTTGTTTATTAATAGCTACAGCATAGTGGCGTTTATTGCCTCTTACTTCAAATTTAGGATTATTTTCTTCACGTAAAGCAAATTTAAATCCTTTATATTCTCCATAATCTGCTGTGCCTAAAGTAATTGATGTTGGTGGTAAATTTGATTCTAATTCGCCATTTATTAGTAATAATTGTGCTTTATATTCTTCCAATATTTGTATTGCTTTTTCTAAACTAACAATTATTGTTGGTAATAATGCACTTAAAGCAAGTACTATTTTATTTGCCTTTTCTAATATTACTACTATTTTTGTAATAACATTTACGGGTATACCAATACCAGGAGGAACAGCAGTAGGAATAGGAATAGCAGTTAATATTGAGATTATAGTACTGAATATAGTAATGTAAATTGTTATTCTTTTTATTTGGTCATTAATTTTAATTATTTTATCTTCATTACTTTGTATTACTCGTATAGCATTGTCTCTTACTACTTTAGCATTTTCTAATTTTGTTGGGTCATTTGAAATATTAGCATCTTCAATTATAGCATTGGTTTTGTCTACTAATTCTTTTATTACATCATTTTGAGAAATAACTTCAGCTATCTTATCTGTTAATAATAAAGTTAAAATTGGAACTATTGTTTTTTTAATATTTTTTAAAACGGCTTTTCTTTTTTGTTTTCTAGCTGCTTGTTTTTCTTTTTTAGTTCTTTGTTTTGCTTTTGCTCTAGCTTCTTTACGTTTTTTTCTTTTTTCTTTTTGTTTTGCAAAAGGATCTTTTAAATAATCATCAATATCTTTTTTATTTTTATCCTTTCTTTCTTGTAGGTTTACTTGAGCTGCTTTATAATTTGCTTCTTCAATAGCAACCGCTCTATTATATTCTTCATCCGTTAATTGAGGTGGAATATCTTGAACTTGACCATTAACTACTTTTTTAGCAGGTGTATGTTGTTTTTCTAATTGATTTAATTTCTTTTGATGATCAATATCTAATTGAATTCCTTCTTTAATTAAATCTGCTTTTTGTTTATATAATTTTCCTATAGTAGAATTTAAAGTAGCATTTATTCCTGCAGCTAAACCGGCTGCTAATAATTGATCTCCAAACGTTTGTGGTGGTTTAGCGGTTTTTAAATTAGCTAATATACTAGGTGATACTAAAGTAGATACATTACCTGGTATTGCTGGTGGAGTAGGGGATGATATAGGTGATATTGTGTCTGCCATTATACTGTAAATACTTTATCTGATTGGATAGTTCCTAATTTATCTATTAAATTAGTTACATCATTAAATAATTGAGTTCCCCCATCATTAACAGCTGGTATAGGTAGTGCTCCATCTGAGCTCACAGCAGTAGCTGAGGCGAGATATCCTGCTAATCGTTGTAGTGTATTACACACTTCTAGTAATAAATCATGTGTTTGACCACCTAATAACACAGGTTCATCGGGTACTGTATTATCTGATTTTGTACCTAATAATATTTTTCCTGTATTAAGATGAATATATTGACCTGCATTTAAATTAATAATATTGTCAGTATTAAGTTCTAAATTTGTTTTAGCAAATAATAATACTTCATCCTTTTTAGAATTAATAGTTACTCTATCACTATTTAATATTACTTGAGAATCAACATATTTACTAGGTGCTAAAGAAGGATTTATTGGATTAATTATACTAGCTCCCGGAATTAAAGGGATAGTTTGAGTAGATGTCATATAAATAGAAGACATCTCTTTATTTATTTCTTCAATATTAGGAGCCAAAGAATTCGTATCTGTAGTAACATATCCATTTACCATAATAGTAATAGGATCACCATCATTGCCTATACTACTCCACTCATTTATATTAGATTTAAGTTTTACTGTGCTTCCAAATCTAATACCATTTCCTTTTCTACCTTGATGTATTCTGTCTCCTTCAAAAGCAAGTAAAGGTCTTATATCTGAGTTTTCAGAAAATGTTTTTCCTAGTAGAGAAGTTGAGGGGGAATTTTGTTGATTATTATTCCATATATTAACTACTCCTATATAATATTTCTGTGATAAATTACTAGCAAGTTGACTTATAGCAGTTGGACCTTCTGTTAATAATATTAATTCTCCTATTAGAGGATAATCTTGTGTACTAGCGAAAAAAGGACGAGCTATTTTACATTTTTTTAAATCAATACTATCTATATTCTTTGATTGTTCATAAGGTAAATAAAAAACTGTACCTATTCCTGTCCATCCTCCTACTCTATCAAAATCTTCTTTTGAAGGAGTACTTTCATCTAATACAACACCATATACTTTTCCTATTTGGGGACGAGGAGAAGTAACAGGAGCAGTTTTAGTAGAAGCAGCTGTGAGTAAACCTAAATTTTCTCTGATCCTAGCCATTATTTATTCTTAATTTGGTGTTGAATAGTTTCAGTTTGTTCAATTAATTTTTGCCCGTCTATTTGAATAATACGTTGCTCCTCAATTAATTGTTGAATTTCAGATGGATCAAAGAAATCACTAGGATTATTACTAGCATTAGAAGTAGCAGCACGTTGTGCTATACCTGCCATTTTAATTAACTGCTCGTTATTTTTTACGTTAACATCAATTAAATCCTTAACAGTAGGCATAAGCATAACAGCAGAACCCGCGTTAGATGATGCAAGAGGTTTTAATGTTTCAATAAGATCATTAATTTGCCTATCAGTATCTTTAGTACGTTTGTGGGCTTGCTTAAAAATATCCGATAATGATGTATCACCGAATAGTTTTATATCGTCAAAATTAGCCATAAATCGCGTTTACCAATAAATATATGTCCCTAAATCCTTATATATCCGTGCTGATAATATTCATTGTATAATTTAGTACGCAATGTATCCAACTTCTTAGTTACCTTAGTAATCTGGGGGGTGGTAGTATCAGTAATTTCACGAATATAGATATATAATGCTTTTTTATTAAAAATTTCTAATGTTTCGCGTTTGCGAAATAATTCCATAATAGCATCAGCCGTTCTAGCATCCTGAGTTTTAGGAAATAAATGATATAGGTGTTTATCTACATAACGTACATACTGATCAATAAAAGTATTAGGGTCTGTTTGTTCTTCAGCTTCACGAACGGTTTCGTATAATATGTTTTTATCTTCATCTATTTCTTCTACATCAGCACGCTCTTGTAGTTTCTTGTAGTTATTATTATTATAGATGATAAGATAGCGTTTGGCAATAGTGCCAAAATAAGAATAAGCTTTACCCTTAGATTGATCATAAAGGTGAAGCTTTTCAAGTAAGAAGGTAACTACTTCGTGTTTTAACTCCTCAATCGTATCTGAATCGGTATAGTAGAACTTAAATGTATGAATAATATTTTCAGCCAATTTATAAAAGGCATATTCAACACGGTCCTTATAAAGTCGATTACGGAAGTCTTGATCTTCAGAAGCTAAATATTCAATAATAGCATCCTCAGTATCTTGAGTAAAATAAATGCGGGGTTCTTTAGGTTTGCGTTTACGTGGTTGACCACGCTTAGTTAAAGCAACTTTACCTAATTCACTATCTAAGTATGTATCTAAATCGGTATCGTAGTGATGTGACATGATATTTAATGTTTAATATCCAATATAAAAACAAAAAATATCGTAACCAAACTAGTTTTTGTTAGTATTAAATTGGTCTAAGATGGTTTGTATTTCTTTTAAATTTCTAAAGAAAGTACCTACTTCATCATCAGCTTCAAATGCACCTTGAGCATCTAGTTGTTTAATAGTTTCACTTGAGTCATTAATTACAATACTAATAGCATTGATGTATTGTTGTTGATTAGCTACTACTTTTTCAAGTGCATTGTTTTTTCTAATAAGTAGATAACCACCTATTAAAGCAAGTTCAATTAAATGTACTATTATAACCCAAATTACTATACTCATTGTCCCGAAAATTGTTGTGCAAAATCATCAAATTCAATAGAAACCATTTCACGAGTAGTTTCAATTTGCTCTTTTAATGAAGTAAGAGTTTCAAGAACTTCTTCACGTGATACATTTCTATTTAATTGAACAGCCAAACGATTAATTAAAGCATCTGCTTGATTTAACTTGTCTAAAACGTTGTTTTTATAACGCATAATATATGTTTATATATAAATATATGATTCTTTCCGTTCCCCCACCTATTTTATTTCTCTTTTCCCCTCAACCTTTCAAACCGCTCGTAGGTTGAAGTTACAGGAAAAATTTCATACTTCCAAATTTACTTTAAGAGTTCTTCACGAACAATTTTACGTAACAATTCTTTTAACTGATTAATCTTAGGAGATTGCTTTAAAATAGTTTTTACAATATTATCCGTAACTGGATCAGTAGTAGTAAATTCAAAATAACCTTTTAACTTATCATCAGTAATTTCATAGCTGTCAACCTTAACACCTACTTTATCGAGGCGGTTAAGAAATGCAGCTTTATCTTCGAGTTTAATTTTGTAGGTTTTCATCATGTATAAATATAACAAAGAAACAACCCGTTTAAATTACGAGTGACCCTCCGTAGCATCCATACCTACGTATATACCAACCATATGGCGAACAAAATACTTAAAAGCAACAACATATGACACAGCAGTCAATACCCATAATGAAATAACATTATAAGCATCTTGATCGTACGTTAGGTACTTAGTAAAACGAGTGATAGAAACGCAAAAAAGAACAAAAATTGCGATTGTAAACATAAAGTGGATAAGTTGATTGATCGAAAACCTTTTCATTTTATTTAATTTTAATCGTTTGAGTGAATAGTATATTTAGCGCCTAATTGTTCAACAATTTTAACAGCATCAATTGATGTCATATAAAACATCTCACGATTGCCACTTACACGTACAGAATCAAGATATTCGTGTAATTCTTGCTCTAATTTATATGAATTAAAACATTTAAATGAATAAATCGGAACCCATGGTGTAGGAACGCCCGTAGCACCTGAGACTTCTTTTGCTCGTGTATCGACATCTCGCACTGTCATACCAATCTTTACCATTCCGGGGCAAGAAGCATTAACGAGTACATAGACGAATTCGGTGGGGAGAAGAGAACCGTCTTGGGAGAATGGAGAATCTTGATAATAAGTAACAACATCCCAGCGAGGATCATCTGGGTCCGATGTAAGTGTAAAAGCAGTAGCTTTTTCACATAGTTGTTCTGAGGTATATCGACTACTAATTAGCGGTTGATAATAATGTGCTTGTTCCTGAGTAATGCGGATAATTTCGCGAACACTCATTGTTGTTGTGTATTAGGGTTAGGGGTTTGTACAATACTACCACTAACGATAGCGGCTTCCCATTGTTCTAATGTTATACCATATTCTTTAGCACGTTGTTCACGTAAATCACGCGCATATTGTTCGAGTGCCTCTTTGGTTAACATTAATGAGTCTGGTATATATTTTTTCTGTTCCATATCAATACATATTCAACACGAAGATATTGTATATACTTTGCCTATACAAAAAAGATGTGTTAAGAGGAGGGGTTGGAGCTTTACAATTTATACGCAAAAGGGTTAAGTCGAAAATGTGATTATGTTGTGGGGGATATGCGTATATACTGTCGATGGGTAAAGGTCGTGTTCGTGTTGAGAATACATATAGTGCAAAAATTTTTTTGCCGCCCCGTCGATGGACCGCAATTGGCGTGGGAGCAGACCGCGATCAGATCGCCATCATATCGCCATCGTCCGCGCGCGGCCCGACATCGACTAAAAGACGCGCGGCTTTTTGTGCCGCGCGCCCTTTTTTGTACATACGTGGGATCTGGATCAATTGACCATCCACTCGACATCTTCATAGTACATCTCGCTATCATTATTATTTGCGCTGTACCACTCACACACCTCATGGATCTCGTCTTCATTCAGGCTATCGCCCAATAACTCGAGCTCACCAGTCAACTGTACCAGTTGATCATTCGGTGCATCGAGGGACTCGATCAGGTTATTTACTCGGGTTTGCAAATCGATAAACTGCTGTGCTTTAACTGTCATACGTTTTAATTTTATTATGACGTGAATATACGAGCGGGGCTATGCCCCGCCCTATTTATTTTAACATGGCATCACTATTCCTACATGCCACTTTGGGTTTTCAGCTCTGATCTTTAATACCTCCTCCCGTGCTTCACTCCACGTACCTGTGAATGGGATTCGCTTCTCAGCCAGTGGGTTATTAATATTAAAATTACTAATTGCAATAAATAACGGGGTTGTTTCTGTATTCATACGTTTTAATTTTATAACGTGAATATATGAGGCGAGTTTTGACTCGCCTTGCTTTATTTATTCAATTTTAATAAATTTCCATTACTATACATTTCATGGAATAGGTTTATTATGTTAGATATTCTATCATCTCCCTCATTCCAGTTAACCCAATCTTTCCATACCTTAGGAGTAACTAATACTTTAAATTGCTCTATAAGTTCTAATGCTTTGGTTCTCATTAATGTTTGTTTTCTATATCTACATTTAGATGCATTAAGTATATCTAATACTTCTTGTTGGGTTAAGATAAACTGTTTGTTTACCCATACTGCGTCTTTGATTTGACGTTCTTGTTTGTAAATGGATTCTGGTGTTAAATACTTTTTCATACGTTTTAATTTTATAACGTGAATATATGAGCCATGTTTTGACCCGCCTCAATATTTCTTATTTACCTGTCTGATAATCTGGATCGCTTGATCTCTCTCCACCCACGGGTTTCCATCCACATCTATCAGATCCCCTATGTAATAGAATCCATCCACACACTTCAATTCCTTCAACTTGTCGTCTACCAGTGTCACCACTTCGGCTTGACGTTCCATTTCTCTGTACTGTCTTATATTCATATGCTTTAATTTTATACCGTAAATGTAAGTGGCTTATCTTGCCACGTACTGACCCTTATAATGTTCGATTATTGGTTTCATATGGGCGTCTATAGCATCAGCATCTGCTTTGGTCTGAGCGTCCGCCCAGTTCAAGACACATGTCTCATGATACGAGCGAGCCCATTCAATTGTATTGTCTACACCGGAGCCATCTTTATAGAACGTAACTGAGGAACCATCATTATCGTCTGCTATCTGATAGCCTAATGATTCAGCGAACTGATAGGCTGCTTTGTTAATTGCGTTTCTAATTTCTTTCTTATTCATACTTATTAATTTTATAACGTGAATATACGCTGTTAGTCTTGACAAACAAGGCCCGGGGTGGAAACCCCAGGCCGAAATTAAAAATTAAAAGTATGAACCGTCTTTACGTACCCGAAGATACTGAATTATATAAATCAATAAGTTTGTTGGGATCATAAGTATTAAAACACTCCCAATAATCACCATCAAACACATACACATAATCAACACTCTGATTCTTAATCAACTCACTATAATCAACTGTCTTTACCTCAACTCCACTTTCACCTCTATCACGCCCATAAGCCAAACACCAATTCTTATTTCTATTATTCCAATCTTCAAAATCCTGCTTCTCACCAATCTCAATTCCCAATATACTCAAATCACCCAATCCCATTAACTTCTTGACCTTATCCATATTAGTATAATATTCAGTGAGAATTTCACCGTTGTGCTCTGGATAGCCATCAAAGTGGCAATAGATATAATCAACTGTTCCGTCTGTGTTTCTAACTCCGATGTAAGATCTTGTAGCCATAACTTTTTAATTTTTTGTTTAAGTGAAGATACAATTATCGTCTTGACTCAAAAAACACTCTTTGATTCACTCCATGAAGTGAACTCACTCGAAACATCTGATTCCACTCATACTCGCTGGGCTGATCGTCTGGGACGGTGGTTTTGAAGGTGGGTGGTTTAACTGGTTCTCCAGGTACACGCTCACCAAACCAAACAAGTGTAATTAAATCCAAAATTGCTTCTAAATAGTTTTTCATTTGCTTTTAATTTTATTTGATTAAAGATAATAGGAAGTATTTTGATCAACAAACTCTCTCACTTGCTCGATAAGATTTTCATCCTCAATCACTAAACTGTCTCCATCTGACAATTCGTCATCGATCACTTTCCCACTATCATCCAAATACTCTTTGTAATAATACTCTTTACCGTTAATTTCTAACTGGTAATCGTTAATTGTCTGAGTTAATTTTGATACTAATTTCATATTTTAATTTTTAATTACCATAAAGATAAGAAAAAGATCCTGCCTTCCAACTAGAGCGTTAGTGTTTCATAACGATAGAAGAACTGAAAGCAGGATCTTGGGGTTGTGTGGTCGAAAATTAGGCGTTTACAGCCTCAGTAGCCACTTTTTTAGGGCGACCTACTTTAATCTCCAAACCAGCAGCCGCACGGGCTTGCTGAGCCGCAAGACGTGCTTGCCTTTTGCTCTGAGGGTTTGAAGGACGACCACGGGAAATGCTTTCACCATTAGCCAATTTGGCTGCTTTAGCAGCGAGTTTTGCTTGGCGAGCAGAACCTTCAATTGTTGGACGACCGCGCTTTGCGCTTTTTTCTGAATTTGACATAACCTGTTTTTTATTTGTTTTAATTATTAATACTTAAATCTACGACTTGATTTTGCCTGGACCAAATTTATTTGCGTTTAGGTCTTCCTCTCTTCCCACCTGATCTGGAGCGAATAACCGCTTTCGCTTGCGCCTTCGCAGCTATCGCTTCAGGGGAGAGGGCGGGACGTCCCCGCTTTCCTCCAGTGGTCTTGGGGATCTTAGGTGTCGACACCCCACTCTTAGGGCGTCCTCTCTTTCCACCTGATCGCAAAGATCGAGCAGCCATCTCTGTCTCTCGAGCGGCTTTAACCGCCGGATCCAAAGCTGGACGCCCACGCTTACCGGTCTTGTTTTTAGGTTTGGCTTCGCGCGCTGCTTTTTTCCATTGACGCTCGCGCTTCTTGGCTTCCTTCTCCGCGCGGCGAGCCATTTTATCTAATGTTTTACGGTGCTTGATCACCTGGGGATGGATAATAACTTGATCCAGATCATAGGAGCGAACAGCCCCACTCTCATCTCGTACCTCAAATCCACCGTTAGGAAAAGAGGGTTTTTCACCTGGCTCATATCGCTTGATTAAACCAAAATATAAACGCTTTTCATAAAAAAACGGTGCTGGGAGCACACGCGAGTATCTTTCTGTTTGGGGAGTGACGAGCAGTTCCGGCTCAATTTCCTCATACGCCAAAAATGTCCCTATTTGCTCATCACGAATTATAAACGGCTTTTCTATTACTTTCATACTAATAATTTTGTTGACGTAAATATAATGATGGGGTTTTGCCCCCATCACATTTATTTTTCATTTTCTGTTTGTGGTCTGCAAATAGTAATATAAACAAAACCATCCATCACATCCACATCATCAATTGTCCATTCACTATTTTCTACTAATCCTTTTACTTCAGCAACAGCTGAATTAACTTGTTGTTGTGTCATTGTTTTAATTTTTAATTAACGTAAATATACGACCGTATTTTGCCCTCACCAACAAAAAAATGATGTTGGATGGCAAAGAAAAAAACATAAATTTACGGTGCAAATGATGCGGGCGCCTTATGAAATAGGTGAAGAGATCAGAGGTATGCTGCTTAAGATTTTACAAATCTAACGCAACAAAACGGGGCGCAAAAGCACCCCTATATCAACCCATTTCACCCCATTCTGATTAATCCTTCCTCCACCATTCTTTAATTTCCTTCTTAGCAAAATTAAACAAAAGTGTTCCAAAAACCACAATCCAAAATATCTTAATAACGTACCATGCTTTACCAAGTACTGGAATATCTTTAAACAAATACGCCAAAAGTGTTATAATAAAAGCCAAAAAAAGCATTGCTACTTGTCCTGACGTTAGCGTATGTTCATACATTAATAAATACATAACCAATTGTTTTAGTAAATATACAACAAATACTTTGCCAAAACTAATTAATCAACTTTATCTATCACTGCATCATTTGAAAAAAACATACGCCATTTCTCAGCATCTTTCATCGTTTTGAATCGCTTAGCTTCGTTAAGGTTTGATGTGATTTGCGCTTGAAGGCCAAAAAAAGGTATGTCAAAGGCATCAACAAAAAATGTGGTTTTTTTATTACCCTTCTTATCAACAAACTCATTTTTTAAAATGTATTTCATATTAATGTTTGATGTAAATTTACAACAAAAACTTTGACCCCCCACCCCCAAGGGGGACGGGGGTGTTCGTATATATTTTTTATTTAAAAAAAGAAGGGGGAGGGGCAGGAAAAAAAGTGGATTAAACACTACTATACCTACCCCATACTCATCATTTATTCCACATACAAATGTAGTGACACAACAAAAAATAAGCGCAGCAAAAAATATCGCTTTTACACATTACTCTTGTTTGTCACATTTACTATACTACACAGCAACAAAAAACAATTGCGTTTTAGCGCATATAACGCGCAAAAAAACGCTAGTCTTTCAATATAAAATAGAATAGCGCAGTCAAAAAAACCACATTAAGTACCAACAAAATACCACTACCTAACCACTTCGTCAACAACGCTACACCAAGTGCTAACGTCATTACACCACCCGTCCACATAATTGCTTTACCTAACGCCTTAAAATCTATTTTCATACTATTACGTTTTATTTATTTACATTAACTCCAACTTAAAATAATCAACCCAATGTGTTCCGAATTCATCTCCATCAGGGAAATATAATAAACATTCCTCGCCATCCTCGCTCTTACATATATTAGTAAATCCGTAACCCTCACATATCAACGCTACACAATAGCCCGGTTTCAATTTATTCCATTCCTCCAATATATCGAAATCACCGTCAAATCCCATGTCGTGTGTTTGACAGTATTGTTTTGAAAACTCAGCCATACGATACGTTATTTAATGTTTATTAACATTTTTCTAATTTTCTAGCACATTTACCAGCATCGATATGTGTTGAAAAGCGTTTAATTACTTTATTTGTTGTATTACTAACAATTACCCATTTACCTTTTCGATAATATACGGTATATTTAGTTTTTTGATTCGTTTCCATACTATTTAATTTTTTATTTACTGGAAATATACGATTACTATTTTGCCATCCTATTCCTCTTACCCCACTATATCATCTCCCGCTCGCTCACATATTTCAATCAATTCATTGAACAGTTCCGTATCATCATCAATTGTTCCTTCATTTCTACTATTCACGTACCATATATTACTAAAATCATCCTCTTCACACCTTACATAATATATATCTCCCTCACCCTCTTCAGGATGCGTTTCGATTTGCCAGTGTGTTGTTTTATACACGGCACAGTCTATTATTTCCCAGTTTTTTAACTTACTCATACTATTGATTTTTAATTTTTTTAACTGCCTCTGCTAATTTCTCAATAACGCTATGTGGAAAACTTTGACATCCCACTCTTACACCATCTTCATCAACAATGGCGGTATATGATTCATTTAATTTCACTTCAATACTTTCCTTTGCAATAAATTTAGCCATGAATTTTTCCAAACTCAATAGATTTTCCGTACCATGGCTTTGTGTTAATTCATCTCCATCCCAATACAAATATGGAAATTCCGGATCATATTCTACTGTATTTTTATACACATTAATACCATTACTTTTAAACGTATCAATGACCATTTTCTGAATAGCTGGATTTTTGCTATTTAATCTAAACTTATCATATCTGTCTTTTGGTGCATTAAACTTAATCATAACCTTTGATTTATTTATTTGTTTATTTAAATTATTTTACACTCTATTGCATCATGCAATCGTGTATGGTGAATCTAACGCAATTACTTTGCCTTCTCAATCAAACCTAATGATACGTTCCAACGTGTACGTCTATCATTAATATCTTCCAACAACGCCTTTTTACGTTTAATTTCAACTACTACAAACGTTTTGCCTGTTGTTTTGTTGTGATTAACTTTTACTCGATCACCTGGATTCAATGTGTATCGCATATTGTCTGCTCGACTTTCCAATTCACTCTTAACCGCATCGCGTAGTGAACGTAAATCGTTTAGATCCATCTGTGCTAATTGCTGTCTTGTCATACTATTACGTTTTAATTATGGTAAATATAATGTAGTTACTGTACCACTTCGTATTTGGCTTGTTGTTTTGTTACCTCTCTGTATATTGGTAACTTCGTTTTGAAGAGTTCCTGTATTCTATATACGTTCATCCATTGAACGTTTTCCCAATATCCCTCAACTGTTTTAACATATAGATCCCATTGATTTGGACCTCCAAAGTCACTTAAGCATTTATCTGCTCTTAAATTACCCTCTATAACTGAATGAGATTTTATCATAACTTATTAATTTTTATTACGTTAAATATACAACTACTGCTTTGCCCTCCAAACGCAATTAGCGATACATAACAATGTAGTCGCCAAATTCACGTTCCATTACGCTCAATAGATTCTCATAATCACCACTTGTCATTTCGGCTTGAATCTTGGATTTGTCTTTTCCTAATTGTTTTGCAAGTCTACCTGCTATACCAAGCAATACAAACGCATTTCCGTCCGGACCTGTTAAGTCAATTTCAATTGGACCTGATTTTTCTTTTTTACTTTTTATCATAACCTTTTAATTTATTACATTCAATCTACGATCTCTACTTTGCCCTCCACATCTAATCGTATATACGTATAGATGTAGTGGTGTAGTATACTGCCAAAGCTTTGCTAATTTTACATAGCAACTTATTATTCGAAATCTATTTTGGATTTAATATTGCGCATCGATTCAAGATATAAATCGGGGCTAATAATGTGATGCTGCATTTGTTCGCGAATGTATGCTTCGTTTTCTAATACGGCATCACATGCCTCTAAAATGCGCTCACGTAGGAATACTAAATCCATATCACTTAATTCCTTAATTGCCTTAGTTAGGACTTGTCTGTTTGTTTTGTTTTTCATAACCTTTAATTATATTATTAATGTACGATAGTTGTTTTTGCCATCAACGCTTTAAGGATATTTTCATAACCTTCATACTCTTCATATCCATGGTCTGTATAGTAATTAACTATTTCTTCTACATGCTCAGCATTCATTATTTGTTCTTCCATTTCCTTGATCTGTTCAGTTGAGTCCTGTCCTTCATCTTCCATCATTGAATGGATGTATGATGCTTCGTAGTTAAATACCGCTTCGCGTAGTTGTTCAAATGTTATCATAACCTTTAATTTTGTTTAGATGAATCTATGACTTGAATTTTGCCTTTTAAAAAATAATCCCCTCACCTGCTTAGGATAACCTTTTCGTCCTGGACAGTTAAGCGTCCTTGTAGGAGGTATTCAGCACGCAGCAGTATTGTGCTTGAAGGCGATGGCTGTTGTTGGGGATTAGTTATTTAATTAAAATGAACTCGTGTTTTTGTTTCGGTAAACATCTCTACCATGTTACCTAATTCAAACACTCTGATGTTGTTTTCAATATCATCTGCATCATACTCTTCCATCTCAATGTATTCATTAACTTCATCTGAAACATATTTTAGGTCACCAATTGTTATGATGGAATCTTGATTTGTATCAATAGCAATGTACTGTTTTGGAAGTGGTTTCGGTGTTGTTGTTTTTTTCTTGCTCATAACCTTTATTTTATTTATCAATTAATATTAATGCTAAATTCCATTTCAACCAAACAAATTCTATATTTAACTTATACAATCCACCTTCCCAATACTCATCCCAATACACTCGTATTGTTGGAATTGGGTAGAAATTATTGTATTCAGTGTAGGTTTTTAGTTTCATAGTGTTTCTTCTTTGATTACTTGTTTGGATGAAGCTATGTAATTTGCTTTGACGTTTTCATATTTTTCCATTGCTTCTTCTTCAGTCCAAGCAATATCAATAACTCGTTCATCAACATAAATCCAATACTTAGTAACTGATTTACCATTTTCCCAACATACTTCTTTTTCTAATTTCAATTTCATAACTAATTATTTTAATGATTAAATATACTAACCAAACAATGCCTATTCAACTTCCTCTTCCTCAATAGTTCCATATACAATCTGATCATTTGATAGTGTGTAGTTGAATACTTTACCTACATTCCCGTTTCGATTCTTACTGAATGTCATATAGGTACCTCCACCTTCACGATTTGACTTGCGTCGCATCTCTCCCATTGCATCAAACAGGTGTTTTAATTTGTTTGAACCTACAAACTCACCCTGTTTAGTTACTTGTTGAATAGCAAGAAACGTAGTATATTTGTCTTTATCATTTGAACCCTTGTTATGCTTGATACACATATCAACAAACCAGGATTCAGCTGTTTTTCTATCCCATCCATTATCATCTCTAACGCCTTCAATGATTTCAGCAGCGCTATCAATCAATACTAAATCCCATCCAATTTCAAGCAACTGCTCAACTACATCCTTAGTATTGTGTTCCATATAGTCAGCTGTAAACATTGTTTGGACATTTCGGAACTGAGGGAAACGTTCAGTGTATTTAAACATCTGTTTACGCCCCATTTCACCTGAGATAAACAAACAGTTCAGTGTATTATCACGACGTTGAACTGATGCTAATACATCAAGTAGGATTGTTGTTTTACCTACTCCAGGATCACCAATAATCATATAATTGGAAGCACAAGGGATACCTCCCTCTTCAGAAAACAACTCATCAATACTCAATCCACTCTCCATAGTGTCGAGCATTCTAGGGTTGATGTTAAGTTGATTTAACGTTTTAACTTTAGAAAAGTCAATACGCTTAGCATGAGCAACGTGTTGCTCTTTTTTAGGACGACCACGACGTTTTGTATTCATAACCTTTGATTTGAATTAAATATAGGTAAGCAATTTTGCCTACCAATTATTTTCCTTCTTGATTTGTTCGATATGTTTGCAACTGCGCTTCGCTCCTGACCACCCATAGGCAGGACAACTACATGACCAATTATCTTCAGTTGCTTTTACAGTGTATTTTTTACCTTTAGAACCATCTACTTCCCACTCAGCTGTATTTTTGAAGGCATGATGTTTACCTCCTTCGTATGGTCTTTTAAACCAAATGATGTTGTCTTTATTAATTCCATCATGTATTTCAGTCCATTTTCCATCTGCAATGATATAACGTTTACCTGGCTCCTGAATTGATTCGAATATAATTGGAGCGATTAAACTATGGACTACTGCTTTGTTATCTGCTACTATAATCATAACCTTTAATTTGCATAAATATACAAATAAGGTTTTGCCTTCCCCCTTACTTTACCCATTCATCCATTGCCACCTGAAATGCTTGTGCTGGTGTTAATGTTTCGTCTTCACGCATTGCTTTTAAGGCGCTGTAGATTACTTCTAATTCTAATCCATTATCCATTGCCTCACTTAACAATACATCAATTACTTTCATTTCGGTTTGTGCACTCATTTTATTCGGTCTTTACGTTGTTTTTGTAATTTAATCCACTCAAATTGCTCAGCCAAAGACGCTCCTCTTCTACCTAAATCTTCCCAACTTTCTTCTCCTAATGGAATTCGTTTTTTATTTTTTTGTTTAAATGACCTGTCTACTCGTCGGTCTGCTTTTGATTGAGCATCATCCATTGTTTGGATAGCCATGTTGTGTGGGTTTATTTTGTTGATAAATATATTACGCTTCGCCAATAATGCTAGGGATTGGATACTTATTTTTATTTTTTATAGCATCCTGTTCAGCAAGATATTCTAATACTTGAGTATGTTGTATTAACATAATTGATGATTCGCCTCTATATTTCATTAATTCAATAATGTCTGTGTTTTGGTTATGTTGTTCTTTATCTAATTCAATTAGTTCCTGCTGTATTTTTCTAATGTGAATGATAGCAGAAGCTAAAAACAACATTGTGATTCCCAATAATATAGAGAGAATAATTATCATAGCTTTTCTATTTCTTGTTTTACTTCTTGCCAATATTCATATTCATCTGATGTTTGAGATGGACTTAGTGCTTCCTCATAACTTTGGACTATTGGTAGTATTTCATCTACTGCTATTAATGCACATTTCTTAGCATGACCATTACCTATATGATTGAATATATAATACTTACTAACTAATTGTTCTGCCTTTTCTTTAGGTGTCATTTCAAAAAGTATTTTGATTTCCAAAACTGATACCACTTACGTTTCACAGGTGGATTACATTGTGAAAACGGATTATGACCGAACGATACTTTATTATTATATTTTGATGTAATTATATTTAGAGCCACCTCATGATATTGCTCAGGTATATCAGCAAAATCAGCTGTTATCTTAACTTTGAAATCAATTGGTCCCTCTAAAGTAAGTACCTGAAAATACTCTTCAGTTTCAACTAATGTAGTAGTTTTTACACTAATATAATCTGATTGTATATTGATGTTATTTATCATCTCCAATATAATCTTTCGTTATTGTAATAATTTACTTCACTATCAGGAATATAATAATCTGCCTTTGCAGTAAAACAAAGCTGTTTAGCTTCCTTTAAAACATTTTTACCTACTACCTCAGCAAATAAATCGTTTGAGTATTCAACTTCACCTCGTTCAGCATGTACTCTACAATAACTCGCTTCACTATATTCTGAAATAAACATACCTGAGTAGAAACCATTTAGGTGGTAGCGATTAACAAACTGATCTGCATTACACCAAATGTACATGTTGTTTTTCTTTCTACCTAATGCTGCAACCATTGATTCATCAATGATTAAACCATTACCGCAGTACTGAAATTTACCAATACCAAACAAACCACTTGGTGAACCATGTCCTAACATTATGACACGATCTGATTCCTCAATCATTTGTCTAACATAGTCCTTTGTATGATTACCTCTTAGAACAACAGCCCCCTCAAGGCCCGAATATATGGGCCTGAGGAACTCTGTTGTCGGATCGTAGGGGTGTATTACTAATGTTTTTTCCATAACCTTTTTATTTTGTTACGAATTGGATAATACCATTCGAACAACATAAATGTACTGAATTTAAAGTGCCTATCCACATCCTCTCTCCATTCATTGATATAACTCATTAACTCACGAAGCTGTTCTTCTGTTGGTGGATTATTAGGATGTGTTTTTTTAAATACCTTTTTTACTTTATTGATTATTTTTCCCATTCCTTCATCTTCTAAATCACCATATGAGATAAAAAATGGTCTCATATCACATATTTCAAATATCTGTTTTCGTTTAAGTTTTTTAGTTGGCCATTTGAATTTGGTTTTAGCTGAATTGCCACTCCAAAATGTATACCAATAACTGTTACTCCATCTGCTATATGCCATAAATTTAACTTAATAGTTCGTC